>Ga0070681_10000215_pt1 | contig 45218 bp, 30 predicted proteins | sample KBSC83BmetaG_FD_65650 | JGI IMG/M metagenome (GOLD analysis project Ga0070681, IMG submission 65650) | Corn rhizosphere microbial communities from Kellogg Biological Station, Michigan, USA - KBS C8-3B metaG | ecosystem: Host-associated > Plants > Roots > Rhizosphere | place: USA: Michigan...
CGGTGAACTCGAGCGTCGGCGTAGGGCTGCTTGGGATGTCCCGCAGCGCCGATGTCGGCGATCGTCGGGTCGATTTCGACGGCATCGATGTACTTCGCGCCATTCTGGAGCAGCAGGGCGATATCGTTGCCCGTCCCCGCGCCGACGACGAGCGCCGTGTCGAGCCGCGCTGCGTAGTGGTACGGCCGCACATAGGCTCGATAGACGTCGCCGACATAGGTGCGCGGGATTGCGTGAGCCGAATCGAGCGGCAACATGATCTGATGCAGCGAGCCGTTCACGAGCAGCGTGAAGCCGCCGTCGTCGCGATGCATCAGGTTGATGCGATAGTAGGGCGACCAGTACTCGGGTTTCTCTCGGCTGGTCCACGAGGCGAGGAGAAGCGCCGCGGCGCCGACGACGCCAAGTGAGAGCACGAAGCGTCGGTCACGGATCGAAACGAGAACGAACGCGCCGAAGCCGATGGCGAACCAGATGATCGGCGGCTGCCGAAGCGCGCTCAGCGCACCGAATGCGAGAATGCCGGCCAAGCTGCCGACGATATCCGCCGCGTAAGCGCGCAGCGGCGGAAGCTTTCGAAATTGCTCACCGACGAGCGAGCCGAGTGGAACGAAGAACAGCGCGATGAACGTGAACAGCACCGCGACGACCGCGATCAGCGGAACTGAATGCGTTCGCCCCGCGTCGCCAAAGATGCCCCAGAGAAACTCGTTCGGGTCGTTCGGCACGGCGATCCGCGCAACACTGAACAGACCGACGGCAACCAGCAACAGCAGCGTCGCTGGCGGCGCCAGCCACTTCAGTCGCGGCGCGGAGCGAGCGCGCAGCAGCCCAACGCCCATCCCGAGGAACGTCGCGATGAGCACGAAATTCTGATAGAAGCCGAACACGCGGACATACGCCGACGTGTAACGGATCCACGCGAGCTCGAAGAAGAGAATCAGGCCGGTGTAGCAGGCAAGACGGAGCGCGGGATGCTCCTCGCTCGGCTTGGTCGATCCAACGAGCGTCGGCGTTGGAGGCCGATTCAATGGCGCGTGGAGGGTTGACATACCAGTTGGACGACCTTTGTCAACCGGGCGTCACCCTCGGCGCCTGCGATTCTCGCCGTCGCACGAACGCATCCGAGCGTAAACAGATTCGTAGGTGCGATGCATGCACTTCAGTCGGCGGCTGGGACAGGATTGTAGAGACTGGTCGCCGCGGCCGAACTGATGTACATCTCGGATGCGCGATCGGCCATGTTGGGGGGGCACATGGGCACTCGCCGGATGGTGCGGCGTGACGTTTGGGATCGGGCGCGGTTCACTCGAGCGCTCGCGAGCATCGCCATGGGCACAGTGGCGATGCTCGGCGTGTTGTTCGCCGCTGCGCCGAAGGTTCAGGCGCAAGACGGCGATCGCGCGCGCTATGTCATTCGCGGACTGGTTCGCGATTCCCTGAACGCGCCGGTGCGAACGGCCTCCGTAAGCGTCTACGGGTTTTCCGGATCTACGTCGACGAACGATCGCGGAGAATTCTCGCTGTCCGGACTCCTGCACGGCACGCGAGTCATCGAAGTCGTTGCGCTGGGATTCAAACCCAAGTTGCTCGCCGTGATGGTCGACGACAGCACGCCTCGCGTCGAAGTCGTTCTCGCTCGACCGAAAGCGGTCGTCCTGGACTCGATGCAGGTTTTCGCGGATGAGCGGACGGATGTGGCGATCACGTCGCGGCGAACCGATCGTATCACGCGATCAGAGTTGACTCGAAGGGATATCGTCGGCCGAGATGCGTTCGAAGCGTTTGCCATCCTGCGGCCGCAGCTCTTTCACGGCCGCACATCGCCGAGCGGGTCTGCGATGACGCCGGCGTCTCAGCGAGCGCAGATGATTGCGAGAGATACACTGACGCAAGCGTCGGGAACACGCGTCATCTGTACGGGCACCCGCGCGTGCGACATCGACGGACGCCTATCCGTCTCTGTCGACGAGGGCCGGCCCGGTAGCCCCGACATCCTTACGGCTTTGCCCGCGCGCATCATCAAGGAGATGAGATACCTCTCAGACGTCGAGGCGTCCGCGAGGTTTGGCCTCTCCGCGGGCGGCGGACCAGTGTTAGTCGTGTATACGAGGTAGCTGCGCGCTATTTCTTCAGCGTAGCGCCAGCCTCCAGCCCGGCCGACAGCAGATTGACGAACAGCCTCGCCGCGCCGGGATTCACGGCCGCGAGTTGCTTGTCCAGCGACAGCGACGTGTAGATCACGAGCCCTTTCCCCATCGGCGCTATGAGAATCGTCGCCGGCGTCGGCGCCTGACCGGGATCGTTCATGGAAAGCACGGTGCGATAGCGAAGGTCGTAGCCCATCGGCACTCCGCGGGCGCGCTCACCGTTCCACGACTGGAAATCCTCGCCAGTGATCATGTTCGGCCAGGCGAGCACCGATGCCTTGGCGTTCACCGCGTGGACCTCGCCGTTCGGGTCAGCAATACGCGCGGGAATGCTGTCGAACACGATCGGGTAGGGGAGAATACCGCTGTTCGCGATCTCCTGGCCGCCCGGGAGCACGACCACAGTGCCACCCTTGCGCATGAAATCGCGAAGCGCGGGCACGGCGCCCGTGAGAGCGCCATCCTCGAATGCGCCGGCGCCGATCAGGATCGTGCTGAAGCCAGACAGGTCGATGATTGGGAGGATCGACGGCTCCAGCGTATGGAGAGAGATCTGTAATTGGCCGAGCGGCTGCGTGACGTCGTCCGTTCCCTTGACGTACGCGATCTTCAGGCGCGACGGCACGTGGAGATCGACGATCTCGAATCGCTCCGCCGATGCGCGGAGATACAGCTGCGACGGAATGTGCGGATAGTCGCGCGTAATGGCGCCGAGCTGGAGCTGTCTGACGACCGTGACGGGCGGGCCGCCCTTCTTGGGCACGATCTTCGTCTGGACCTTGGCGACGACCGTCATGGAGTCCTGCCCAGGTTTGAGGATTCCACGAAGACGGAAGAAAACGTTCGCACTTCCGAGCGGCGGCAGCACGATGGTGCGCTTCACGGAATCAGGCTTCAACCCAACGGGCGGCGTAATCCACACGACGGCGGTATCGGGAGTGTTCTGCGCCGACGAGAGATAGACCCGGTAGAGACGATCGATCGGAAGGCCGGCGCGTTCATACTCCGCGATATGATCCATCAGCAGCGAAATCGACGGAACGCCCGTCACCGGACGACGGTTGTCGCCACGCACCGTGCCCGGCGCGCGCAGCACGAGCGGTGTCTCGATGAGGCGCACGTCCACGCCCGCGATGGTCACCGTTGCGTCGACGCCGCTCGTGGGAATGCGATCTTCGCCGCTGATGAGTTGCGCGATGACCGGGTGAAAGCGCGGAACCGCAATGGAGTGGAACCACGTCTTGTCGATCAGTCCGTTGAACTGCCACCAGTGAAAGTCGATCGCGTTGACGCCGATGCGGGCCGACCAATGCAACATGCTGTCGGACGGTAACGCGATCAGTGGATGCGGCACGCTGTCGCGTGGCAACATCGGCGGTGTGTGAACGAACGAGACGTTTGCGGTCCGGCTCGTGGCCGAGAGCTCCTTGAGGGTCAATGGCAGTTTGCCGCCATTGAAGACCGTGACGGTGAACGGCACCGAATCGCCCGCGGCCACGAAATCGTGGTCGACTGTGCCCTCGATGACGATGTTCGCCGCGGCCATCAGCGCTCGAGAAGCGCGATCATTGATCGTACCCAAGGACACCGCCATGTCGCCCGCGCCGCCGCCGCATCCCGGCACGCCGTCGATCGACGTGCAATTGAGGAGGCCGAGCAGGCGATTCGACCGTGCGACGACCAGCGCAAGGGCAGCCGCGAGTGTGTCCGCGTCGCCATTCGCTGCGCGTCCGCGAATCGCGGTGAGTGATTCCGCGAGCGTGTCCAGCGATGCTTGGGTACCGGCCGGAACCTGGCCTCGAAAGCGAGCGAGCGATGTGTCGATGCCGCCGAAGAACGTCGAGTCGTGACCTTCAGTGCGCGACGCTTCGATTCGAAAGAGTCGCAGCGTTTTGCCGAGTGATGGTGCAGCCACGGGCGGCTGCGTGCGTTGCTGACGCCGGATCTCTACGCCCATCTCGGCATATGTGCGGCCCGTCGTGCGATCGAACTCGCCGACGTCGATCTCCACCGAACCTGGCTGGCCACCTGAGCTGTCGACGCGGGTCAGCAGGCGCGACGGCGTCCACGGAGGAAGAAGCTGTGTTGCGCCGGACGGCAGCCGGACGCTGTCGCCGGCGAGCGCAAACGCTTCTCGCGCGAGGCGCGCGACGATGCGATGTGCGGCGTTGGCGTCGGACGAGTCGGCGAACTGCGCGATGATCACGTGCGGCCGAAATGCGCGTACAACCGAGACCACATCGCGGAGAAGGGAATCGCGAGGCCAGCCGGAATCGACGACTGAGTCCAGCTTCGTGAAGCCGAAATCGTACGCGCGCGTGAAATATTGATGTGCGCCGTCGCGCTCGCGCTCCGCGAGCAGTTCGGCGGTCCGCACGACACCAAGCGACGAACCGTGTTCGGTGCCCGCCACATTCTGACCGGCTTCGCCGCGCGTCAGTGAGAGGTACGCCGTCTCGACGTGTCGTCCGAGGCTGAGCCAGGCAATGACCGCGTTGTCCTCATCCTCGGGATGGGCCCCAATGATGAGGACACGAGGGGTCGTTCCGATCCCGGTGGCGGCCTGACGCCACGCTTGGGCTGCGGCGATCGTCGGGGCGAAGAGTGCCAGCAGGACTGCGCCGGCGCGAAAGACGGCGAAGGGGAGTTTCATACTACTATGACGGTAGTTGTCTCGCCGCGCGGCGCAAGGATCCGCAGGCGCTCGGACCATGTGCGGAGGGTTACGTCTTCATGAAGAGAGCGTGAACGTCCGCCTGGCCGGTCGTCCGCGTCGAGCATTCAGAAGTCGCAGCGTTTGCATTGACCCTGGACGTACTAACGGTAGAATCAAGTGGCTGCCCGGCGTTCTTCGGGCACGTACGAACCCAATCGCGTTTCTCGACTTGGAGGTCCTCGTGGAGCGGGCTTCGGCCAATCGGCTTCTTCTCGCTGCCGCCGTCCTGGCGAGCGGCGCCTTCAGCACGGTTCGCGCGCAGACACCCCCCGCGGCGACACAAGCCGCTCAGCCTGCGTCGTCGTCCAGCAAATTGAGCAAGGATGACCTGACCGCGTTCGCCAAGGTGCAAATCGCCATTGGCGTCGCGCACGACTCGGTTGACGCCGAGATGGCCTTGCCGGGCAACAAGAAGAACGAAGTGCAGAAGCAGCTGCAGGACAAGCTGCAGACGCAGGTCGATGAGATTCTGCATCACGCCGGCATGACCGAGCAGGACTATCGCGCGAAGACGTTCGTCGTCAGCACCGACCCTGACGCGCGCAAATCGTACGACGAAATCGTCGCGAAGCTCACCGGCGTTCCGACGCCAGGACAGCTTCCGCCCGCCAATGCCGTCGTGGGTAACCTGCCGGCCGGTGCAGTGGGCGTTCACATCGGGCACGTCGTCAACTCGTTCAACGACACGCCGAACATGATGGGGTTGCTCCCGCTCGCCACCGCCGAGGCGAATGTGGCCGCGCAGCATGCGCTGCTCGCCGCGCGCGCGCCGACGAATCTCGATCAGATGAAGCTTCACGCCGGCCACGTGATTCACGCGATCGATCCAACGATCGTGACGTCAGGACCGGGGCGAGGCTACGGCCTCAAGAAGGCCGCGACGGGCGTCGCAACGCATATCGAGCTCGCCGCGAAAGCTCCGGGCGCGTCTCAGAACGTGATCTTGCACTCGAACCACATCGCGACGTCGTCGCGCAACACGGTACAGCGCGCCGACTCGATGCTCGCTCTCGCGAAGCTCGTGCAGGCTGCGACGTCCGTCGACGAAGCAGCGAAGCTCGTGAGCCAGATGGCCTCACTCGCGCCGCAGCTGATGGCCGGCGCCGACATGAACCACGACGGGCGCATCACCTGGGAAGAGGGCGGCCTGCAAACAGCGCAGGACCACGTACAGCTCATGCTGCAGGGCGAGCCAAAGCCGAGCGGCAAATAGGTTTTTTCGTCGAGCAGGCGAGCACGGCGGCGCATCGCGCCGCCGTTTTGCTTGCTCGTTTATTTGCTCGAGCTCGCCGGTCTGGAACGTCGGTTGCCAATTGTCTGTCGCACACCGAGCAGGCAACCAGACAGATGCAAACCGACAGAAGAAAACGCCGACGAAGAATGCAGCTCAGCGCAGGCTTTGCCGTCGCGGTGGCGGCCGCGGCGATCCCCACGCTGACGCCTCATGGTTATCGCATGTCCAATTCATCTCGGGCGGCCCAGGCAGATCCGACGCCTGTCCATCTCGAGGCAGATCTTTCGCAGCGCCAACTAACGGTCTACGATGGAGACGAGCAGGCGGCGTCGTACGACGTCGCAATCGGCTCGAAGAAGTATCCGACGCCCACGGGAACGTATCGCATTCGCAAGATCGTTTGGAATCCGGCGTGGGTTCCGCCCGACCGTGGCTGGGCGAAGGGGAAGGAGGCGCAGGATCCAGGCGCGCCGTCGAATCCGATGCGCGCCGTGAAGATGTACTTCAAAGAGCCCGACTACTACATCCACGGCACGAACGCGCCCGAGAGCATCGGCGACGCTGCGTCACACGGATGCCTCCGTATGGAGGAAGGCGATGCCGCGAACCTCGCAAGATATCTGATGGAGCATGGCGGGCAGCCGCGAGACGAGAACTGGTTCTGGCGCGTGTTGCACTTCCGCAGCGAGACGAAGACGGTCTATCTCGACAACCCGATCTCGCTCACGATCTCGCAATAGGTCGCACGATGGGCTTGGCGGCGCGGACGAGCAGGGCGAGGTCCTGGTCGTCCATCGCCACCCATCGCTGCGGGATGGGCGCGAGACGGCGCGATTCTTCGTCGCACCGAAACGCGAGCCACCCTTCCCGAAGCTCGGTTGGCAGATTGAGCTTCACCAGTTGCCGTACGTGGCGTTCGAGGTCGGCCAGATCTCCGGCGCCTTCAGTGGTCGTGGACGACTCGACGGCCGAGGGACGAACGTCCCAGACTTCCCAGGACCGTCCATCTTCGTCCAGAAACTCTCGATGCGACATGGCTGGCGGCGGGTGGCGTTGCGGGTGATCGGACCTCCGGCGAACCGTCGGCCGGCATTGTGATCCAGATCACAGGAAGAAACAGGCCACCGCAGTACGGCGGGGTGTTTCAACTCAGACTGTCTTCAGAGACGTCAGCCACATCGGCTGCGCGAAGCACGCCGTACGGATCGCTCGTGCGAGTCGGGATGGCGACTCGGCAGAGGAGCTCCAGACGGTCGACCGGGATGGTCTCCCAGCCTGATGGGATTGGTCCGATGCGGCGGCGCTGCGAGCCCGAGTCGAACGACAGCCACCCATCGCGCAGGTCAGGAGCGACCGATGACGCGTTGCTGGGAACGGTGCTCCACACTCGCCACTCGACGCCCTGAGAATCGGTGAAGACGCGAATCGCCACGGCGGCGATTTGCATGCAAGAAACGTGGCCGAGCTCAATCGTCGTGGTTGGCTTCGTACTGTCGCTGCGCGTGTTCGCGCTCGGCGCCAAGTCGCTGGTCACGCTGTTTAGCGGACCGCATGGCCTTCGCGTGCGTCGATTCGGAGCGCACCGCGGGCAGCGAGAGCAGACGCTCGAGATCGTGGCCGGAGCACTTCGGACAAGCGGGAAGTTTTCCGCTTCGTACGAGGCCCTCGAACTCGTGGCCGCAGGCGTTACAGTGGAAATCGAAAAGAGGCATTTTCGCGGACGACGGAACGGAGAAAAAACGAGGAGGGTGGCTGACAACTTGAAAGCTGGAAGCTACCCCCCTCGTGTGTTCTCGTTACCGCAGCTAGCAAGAAACGCAGTGGTGCTGATTGATCGCGCCGAGCTTCTCCAGCAGAGCGATCGTCTCGGGGAAGGGGCGCAGTCGCTGCACTGGACCATTCGCCATGTCGACGACCGTCCGTCCATTGCGCGAGACGGCTTTCACGTCAGCGCCGTGAGCGACGAGATACTCGATCATCTCATTGTCGCCGCGCGCGGCTGCGTGATGCAGCGGCGTCATGCCCTGCTGATCGCGGGCATTCACGTCGGCGTGCAGTACTTCGACCAAGTACTTCATCGCCGGCATCCAGCCGTCCGGCGCGTGGCGATGCGAGTTGCCCGCGAAGCCGTTGCCGTAGCCGACGCCAGCTGCCGCATGGATCGCGTACACGCCAAGTCCGACCGGCGCTACTTTCGCAGCTGAGTCGACCCGAGGATCGAGCGGGAGCTGCGGGCCACCGCGTCCGCCACCGCCGCCGCCACGAGCCAGCGCCGCGGCACGTCCGCCCGCGGCGGAATCGCCCGGCGCGCCTGCCGCACCACCGCGACCGGCGCCGCGACCACCGCGTCCGCGGCCTGCTGCAGCCGGCTGCGCAATGCGCTGAGATGGAATGTTGATGTCAGCGCCATTCGCGACCAGCAGCTTCATCGCGTCGACGTCGACCGCATACGCGGCGCGCCAGAACGCGGTCGTGCCTTCGATATTCTCGAGACCGCAGTTGGCGTTGCCGCAATTGTTGAAGGCGAAGTACCATGGCTGCGCCGTCAGCCGAACGTTCGGGTTCGCGCCTTTCTTGAGCAGCGCCGCCATCAGGTCCAAGTACGACGTCTTTTGATTCTGAACGGCCTGCGGCTGCGGATAGCGTGAGCGTGGCGCCCACTGCGAATTGATCGCCGCGTACAGCGGCGTCATCGCGACCGTGCTCTGCATGTTCACGTCGGCGCCGCGATCGATGAGCTTCATCGCGATATCGAACTGGCCGTTGATGACCGCCAGCAAGAGCGGCGTCGTGGAATCCGCCATGCTGCGCTCGTTGATCGGCGCGCCCGCATCGAGGAGTGCCATGGCAGCCGCGATGTTGCCGTCGCGAGCTGCATGGTGCAACGCCGTGAGGCCACCAACGCCACCGACGGAATTCGCAAAGCCTGCGATGCCGCCGTTCAGGGTATCGACTTCCTCTGTGACTGGACCCTTCGCCGACGATGACGCGAGGAGAACCTTGCGGCCTTCCTCGATTGCGTGCTGCATCTGCTCTGGCGTGAACGGGCCCTTGGGCTGCGGGCCGGCGTTTCCGCGGCCCGGCCGGCCACCGAAGCCACCACCGCCGTTCGCTGCGGCTTCGGCCGCGGCCTTGGCCGCGTCGGCGGAGTCGGTCTTGTGCTTCTCCGGCTCATACGAGATGAGCACTTCATTGCGTCGCTTCGTCGCCGCCTGTTCGCGCGCGGACTCTTCTTGAACGACCTCGAAGCGTGAATGAATGGCCGCGTCGGCACCGTGCTTCATCAGCACGGTCACCGCGGTAGCGCGATCACGCTCAGCGGCAAAGAAGAGGGGCGTACGACCCCACGCGTTCTCCTTCGCGTTCACGTTCGCGCCGTGCTCGAGCAAATCTGTGATGGCGGCCGGATCGCCCGCGGCGGCGGCGAAGTGCAGCGGCGTCGTGCCGTTGCTCGTAGCGGCATTCACGTCGCTGCCGGCCTTGATCAATGCATCGATCACGACCGGATTGCCCGACCGCGCGGCGATGAGCAGCGGCGTGTAGTTGCCGATGCGCGTCACCGCCTTGACGTTGGCGTGCGCTTTCAGCAGCGCCGTCGTCAGCCCAGTGTCGCCTCGCTCCGCCGCCCAGTGGAGCGCCGTCATGCCGTCGCCCTGGGCGACGTTCACGTCGTTCTTCGAAGCGATGAGCTTGCGGACCGACGTGAGGTCGCCGCGCTGAGCCGCGTCGGCCACGAGCGGGTCTTTTCCCCCGGGTGCGGCGCCGAGCAGCGCGATTGCCGCCGAGATGCCCAACAGGCGAAGACCGTTGGCGCGGATGTGTGTCATGTCGTTTTCCTCGCTCGGATGATCAAACGCTGAGCGCGAACTCGCCGGACGAATCACCAAAGCTCTTCACATCGATTCCGTACTTGTGCATCAGCGTCAGGAAGACGTTGGCCATCGGCGTACCGTCCGGCGCCTTGAGGTGCAGGTTGCCCTCGAGCATGCCGTTGCCGTGTCCGAGCAGCAGCAGCGGGCAGCGGCGATGGTTGTGAATGTTGCCGTCCGCCATCGGCGAGCCGTAGATGATCGTCGTCTTCTCGAGCAGGTTCGAGTCGCCTTCCGGCGTCTCCTTGAGGCGCTGCAGGAAGTACGGCAGCATGCTGACGTGGTAGCGGTTGATCGTGTTGAAGTCGAGGATGTTCGCCTCACGACCACCGTGGTGCGACGCCGGGTGGAAGCCCTTGTTGGTTCCGCTCTCCGGATACGCGCGGCTCGATGCGTCGCGACCCGTCTTGAACGAGAAGACGCGGGTCATGTCCGACTCGAAGGCGAGCACCTGGAAGTCGAACATCAGCTTCATGTGCTCTTCGAACGAATCCGGAATGCCGGCAGGCGCTTCGGGCAGCTCGCGTGCTTCGCCGCTCGTATTGCGCGCTTCGACCGCCTGAATGCGACGCTCGAGCTCGCGGACGTTCTCGAGATACTGATCGACGCGCTCGCGATCCGACGCGCCGAGATTCGACTTGAGTGATTTGATGTCGCTCGTGATCCAGTCGAGGATGCTGGTGTTCTTCTTTCGATTGACCGCGCGGTCGGTGTTGTTCGCGCCGGCGCCAAACAGCAGATCGAAGGCGACGCGCGGGTTGCGAATCATCGGCAACGGCTCGTTCGGCGATGACCAGCTGATCGTGTCCGTGTACGCGCACGCGTAGTTGTAATAGCAGCCGCCGGCCTGATCGAGGTTCTCGATGCAGAGTTGCATCGAGGGGATCGCGGTGTCTTCGCCAATCTTTCGGGCGATGACCTGATCCATCGACGTACCGACGAAGAGGTCGGATCCCTGCGTCTGCTTCGGGTGCGATTGCGTGAGGAACACCGCGCTCGACCGGAAGTGGTCGCCGCCGATCTCCGGCGCATTGAACGCCTCGGCCATCCGCGTGTCGGTGTTGCTGACGATCGTCAGGTAGTTGCGCCAAGGCTCGAGCGAGGGCAGGGCACCCTCAGGAATCAGGTCGAACTTTCGGCCGACGCCCTGTGGCGCCCACAGGAACTTCGTGGCGCCCCAGGCATTGCTGCCTGCCGCGCCGTGCACCGATTCGATGGCGACGAATCGCGTCTTGTTCTGTGCGGCCGACGCCGCCTTCTTGCCGAGGAAGCTCGCCGCGGGCACCATGGCATCGAGATACGGGAGCGCCACGGTTGCGCCCAACCCGCGAAGGAAAGTGCGGCGAGGGATGCTCTTCCCGGTGAGGATCTGCATGTCTTCGGTCTCCTCGAGTTCTGTGGTCTCGGGCTAGCGGCTATTGTCGGCCGATACGGCTTCGGCTCGTTTGGTACGGAATGCGGGGCTGTTGACGACTCCCATTACAAACGACGACAGACGGTACTGCTTCGATTCGGCCTGGGCGGCAATCGCGCGGATCGTCGGCTGGTCGAAATCCTCCATACGCCGGCCGACGGCGTAGGCCATCAGGTTTTCCGTGAAGTTGCGCATCAGCGGAATCGGGCGCTTGAGCAGCGCGGCGATCAGATCGCTCGACGACGAGACCGCGGTACCGTCGTAGAGCTTGCCCTTCGTGTCGAGCATCTCCGCGTTCTCGCGATAGCGGTACTTGCCAGTCACGTCGAAGTTGTCGAGCGAGAGGCCAATCGGATCCATGAACTGGTGGCACGCGTTGCACGTCGGGTTCGCCCGATGGATTTCCATTCGCTCACGCGTGGTCAGCGTGTGACCACCCTTCGAGCTCTTGGTCTCTTCGAGCGCAGGAACCCCCGGGGGCGGCGGCGGCGGCGGCGAGCCAAGCAGCACCTCCATCACCCATTTGCCGCGGAGCACCGGCGAGGTGCGATCGGCAATGGACGTTTGCACCAACATGCTTCCCTGGCCGAGGATGCCGCGGCGCGTCGAATCGGGGTACGTCACCTTGCGGAACTCTGGGCCGGCAACATTGGGAATGCCGTAATGGTGCGCCAGCCGCTCGTTCACGTACGTCCAGTTCGCGGTGAACAGCTCGTTGATGCTGCGGTCGTTCTGAACGATGTCCTTGAAGAAGAGCGTCGTCTCTTCGCGCATTGCGTCCGCGAGCTGCAGGTCGAAATCCGGGAAGAGGAAGACGTCCGGATGCACCTTGTCGAGATCCTGAAGCCGCAGCCACTGTGCCGCGAATCGCGTCGCGAGCGCTTCGCTGCGCGGATCGGCGAGCATGCGATGCACTTCGCGCTCGAGCACCTTTTTATCGGAGAGCTTGTGCTGTTGCGCGAGGTTCAGCAGTTGCTGATCGGGCAGGCTGCCCCAGAGGAAGAACGACAAGCGCGACGCGAGATCGAAGTCGCTGATCTGGTAATCGGTGCCTTCGGCGACCTTGGCAGGCGTGCTCTCGAAGCGGAACACGAAGTACGGGCTCGCCAGCATGGCCTGAAGGGCGGTGCGAACGCCGTCTTCGAAGCCGTCGCGCGCCGCGGCGGTGTCGTAGAACGTCATGAGACCGGCGCGGTCGTGCGCCGTGAGCGGACGACGATAGGCGCGCGTCGCGAGGCGCGTGAGAATCGAGTCGGCGCAGGCGCGCTGTGCTTTCGCCGCCGTTGGGTGGCAGGTGAAGATGCGCTTCCGCGTCGGCGTCTCCGAGATCCCCGTGATCTTATCCGGGCCGAGGACCGCGATCTCGAGTAGGTGCGGCGGCTCGGTCGTGCCGGCGCTCGCCGTTCCGTTCGACGCACGTGACCACTCGTGCGGCTTGATCAAGTCTTCGTACGTGCCGTCGTTTCGGACGATGAACGAAGCCGTCAGGCGCTGTTGGCCGGCGTGAACGAAGATCGGATTCGTTCGAACGTAGTCCGCGCCGTTGGGCGCATCGGCCGACGCCAGATTGCGATCGGTGTTGTGCTCGTAGTGCAGCAGCGCGACCTGATGGCCGTCGATCGAGATGTCGACGTCCTGCAGCGGCATGCCGGTGCCGCCTGAGATGTTCAGCCGGAACGAGTACATACCGTCCGCGGGGAACGTGTGCATCGCGACGATGCCACCGCGCGTGCCGTACGGCGTGCCCTCGGTGTGGTCCCAGGGGTGTTGCGACGTGAACGGCGAAGCGCCGTACGTCACCATCGTCGAGATGGCCTTCCGGTCGCCGACCGCCATCGTGCTCACTGCCGCCGCGGCGTTCAGGTAGGAATTGAGCAGCGTCGGCGACAGCGCTTGCACGTCGGCGATGTTGTCGAAATTCGCGCTTTTGGTATCCAACGGCAGATAGTCGCCGGCGTTCACCTCGAGACCGAGCAGATCGCGAATCGCATTCTCATATTCCGCGCGATTCAGGCGCTGGAATGTGCGGTTGCCCGGGTTCGGCTTTGACGCCTTGTCGATCGTCTGCTCGATTGTTTCGACGAGAGCGGTCAGAGTGTCGCCGCGTGGTTTTCGCGAGCCCGGCGGCGGCATCATTTCGGAGCGGAGCGTCTTGATGACTTTCTCCGCCACGTCGGTGTTGTCGAGTAGCGAATCGACGTCGAACTTCGCGAGTGAGAGATTGCCTTGACGCGATGTTGCACTGTGGCAGGTGGCGCAGTAGCGCCTCACCACGCTGTTCAGCGCTTCCGTCGACACGCCACGAGCGCCGACGCGTTCGGGCCGAACGTGTCCGCCGATCGCTGTACCGACGCTGAACGCGATGCCGGCGGTGGCGGTTGCAATCCCTGCGAAGAAAAGCTTCATGATCTCCTGAGCCTCGGGTCAGCCGTCATGCTTTTCTTTTATCGGAGCGCGTCGCACCCGGACCGAGGCGCGACGCTGGCGCAGTGGAGCAAATTCGCGTGGTTACGCTTCCCGAAGTCGTTGAGTAGCCTGGCGATTACGGCCTCCATCGTTGGCTCCCCACGGGTAAGCACAGCCGACAAGAAACGCCCCTCGGAACGCCCATCCATAGCTATACGCACTTGGAGTATCTGGCGTTTAAGGTAGTAAGGCAAGTGTTGCCGACCGGCTTTTGTGGGGGGCGAGAACGCCCAGCAACAGTTGGCGGGCGCGCGCGTTCACCGGTAGACTCTGCGCGTGATGCCACTCCTTCTCATCGCGGTGCTGAGCGCCGCGCAGACGCAGGTCTCGCAGGACTCCGTTCCTGCCAAAGGTCGTTCCGCCTCGGTCGCTCGCGCGATCACCCCGTTCATCGAGCGCGAGCGGAGCGCGAAGGGAATCCCAGCCATCTCGATCGCCGTCGTCGATGGACGCGCAGTCGCCTGGGCGCGCGGGTTCGGCTGGGCGGACTCCGCTGCCGGGAAGCCGGCGACCGCCAGCACCGTGTACCGAGTCGGTTCGGTCTCGAAGCTGTTTACCGACATCGGGATAATGCGGCTCGTCGAAGCGGGGAAGCTTTCCCTCGACGCGCCAGTTTCTCGCTACATCCCCGACTTCCACCCGAACAATCCGTTCGGTGGCGAGATCACTCTTCGGGAGCTGACCGCGCATCGCAGCGGCCTCACGCGAGAGCCGCCGGTCGGACACTACTTCGACGACACATCGCCGACGCTCGCGGCGACGGTGGCTAGCCTCAACTCCACGACGCTGGTCTACAAGCCGGGCACGCACACCAAGTACTCGAACGCCGGCATCGCCGTCCTCGGCGACGTGCTCGAGCGTACCCAGCGACAGTCGTTTTATCCGTATCTCGAACGCGCAGTCCTCGCGCCGATGGGCCTCACGAGCAGCGCTTTTCGGCCGAAGCCAGAGCTGGCGCCGCGCCTCGCCAGCGCCACGATGTGGACTGTCGATGGACGTCGCTTTCCGGCGCCCACGTTTCAGCTCGGCATGGGGCCGTGCGGTAGCATGTACAGCACGGTGCTCGATCTCGCGCGTTTTGCGCAGATCCTCATCGGGAAAGGAGTAACGCCGAACGGCGTTCGCGTCCTCGCGTCGGCGACGATCGACTCGATGTGGACGCCGCAGTTCGCGGAGCGAGGCGCGAAAGCCGGTTACGGCATCGGGTTCAACATCGGCGAGCTCGCTGGCCATCGAACGGTCGGCCACGACGGCGCGATCTATGGATTCGCGACGACGCTGCTCGTACTGCCTGATGATTCAATCGGAATCGTCGTCACGGCGACGCTCGACGGCGCGAACGCGGTCACGGATCACATCGCCCGTGCGGCCGCGCAGATGCTCCTCGACGCGCGCGCCGGTCGAGCACCTGCACCGGTGAGCGCCACAAGCCTGCTGCCGTCGGCGCGGGCACTCGCGCTCGTCGGTCGGTATTCGAACGCGCGATCGAGCGTCGATCTCGAGGAGTTCGAGGGCCGCGTGTTCATGACGCCGCTCGCGGGCGGCATCCGCTCGGAGCTTCGCGTGCCCGGCGGCCAAGACGCGCAGCGTGCCACCGAGTTGGTTGCGGACGATGCCGTCTCATACGGCGCGCGCGTCACGCTGGCCGGCGATGCGCGAATCGTGATCGGTCGAGATACGCTGCGGCGCTCGTCCGCGCCCGAACGTGCGGTCGTGCCCGTTGTTCAAGTGAAGCCGAGCGCTGTTCAGCAGGAGTTTGCGTCGCTGGTCGGTGAATACGGGTGGGATCACGACGTGCTCTACATTCGCGAGAAGGACGGACATCTCAACGCGCTCATCGAATGGTTCTTCGAGTATCCGCTCGAGCGTGTGTCGGCTGACGTGTATCGCTTTCCGAAGTTCGGTCTCTACGATGGCCAAGAGATTGTCTTTCACCGCGACGCGAATGGTCGCGCAACGGAAGCCGTCGCCGCGACGGTGGCGTTCAAGCGACGCGAGCTTCCCGTCGACAACGATCACGTGAATTTCCGCATCGAGCCGGTGCGGTCGCCTGACGTGCTCCGGCGCGAGGCATTGGCCGCACGGCCGCCGGTGGAATCTCCGAATCTTCGAAAGCCGGATCTCATCGAGCTGCGCGGCCTCGACTCCACGATCCATTACGACATTCGCTACGCCACGTCGAACAACTTCATGGGTACGCCGTTCTACACGTCGGCGCACGCCTTCATGCAGCGGCCCGCGGCGGAGGCCGTCGCTCGCGCGTCAGCGGAGCTTCGGAAGCTCGGCTTCGGTCTCCTGGTGCACGATTCGTATCGGCCGTGGTATGTGACGAAGATGTTCTGGGACGGCACGCCGCCCGACAAGCACATCTTCGTCGCGGATCCGTCGCAGGGATCGAGGCACAATCGCGGCTGCGCGGTGGATCTCACGCTCTACGATCTCAAGTCGGGCGCGCCGATTCGAATGACCGGCGGCTACGACGAGATGACGGATCGATCGTATCCGCTCTATCCGGGTGGAACGACATCGCAGCGTTGGCATCGCGATCTGCTTCGGCACGCAATGGAAGCGCAGGGCTTCAACGTGTACGAGGCGGAGTGGTGGCACTTCGACTACAAGGATTGGCGTAGCTATCCGATCGGGAATCTGACGTTCGAGCAGCTCGCCGCAGGTGCGTCGTCATCGCCGCCGCCGAGCGACACGGTGTACGACGTCGTGATTCGTCATGGCCGCGTGCTCGATGGCGAAGGCAATCCGTGGATTCTCGCCGACGTTGCAATTCAGAACGGCAAGTTCGTGCGCATTGGCCGCGTGTCGGAACGCGGCCGCAAGGAGATCGATGCGACGGGGAAGTACGTCAGCCCGGGTTGGATCGACATGATGGATCAATCCGGCGGCGTGCTTCCGCAAAACGGAATGGCGGAGAACAAGCTGCAGGAGGGCGTCACGACGGCGATCGGCGGCGAAGGCGGTACGCCGGTTCCGGCGGGGCGCGTTGCCGAATATTTCTCGACGCTCGAGCAGCGCGGAATCAGCATCAACTTCGGCAGCTACTTCAGCGAGACGCAGGCTCGCGCCGCGGTGCTCGGCATGTCGGCGCGCGCGCCGACGGCGACGGAGCTCGAGCGCATGCGCGCGATCATGGACACCGCGATGCGCGGCGGCGCGATGGGCATGACGACCGCGCTCATCTATCCGCCGTCGAGCTATGCGACCACGGATGAACTGGTCGAAGTCGCGAAGGCCGCGGCGAAGTACGACGGCACATACGCGAGCCACATTCGGGGCGAAGGCAAGGAAGTCGTCCAGGCGGTGAATGAGGCAATCGCAGTCGGTGAACGCGCCGGCATGCCTGTCGAGATTTTCCATCTCAAAGTGGCGGATCGCCCGAGTTGGGGAATTCTCATGGACTCGGTGCGGCAGAGCGTCGAAGCAGCGCGTGCACGCGGAGTGGATGTCGCCGCGGATCTCTACGTGTACACCGCGGGCGGGACGGGACTCGAAGCGACGATCCCGAGCTGGGCCTTCGAGGGCGGCGATGATTCGCTCAAGGCTCGACTCGCCAATCCGGCGATTCGCGCGCGCCTGAAGCGTGAAATCACGACGGGATCACCGGGATGGTGGAACATCATCGAAGCCGCCGGCGGATGGGACGGCGTCGTTCTCGTGAATGCGCGAAATCCCGCGAACGCAAAGTACGAGCAGAAGACGATCTCACAGATTGCGCGTGAGATGGGAAAGGAGCCAGCGGACGCGGCGTGGGATCTCGTCGCGCAGGGGCGCGGTCGCGTGATGGCGATCTACCACATGATGGGTGAGCAGGACATCGAGACCGCGCTCAAGTTCCCGTGGACGAGCATCGGGAGCGACGCTGGTGCTGTCGCGCAGATCGGCGTGCCGGATCAAACCGGACTGCCGCACCCGCGCAGCTTCGGCAACTTCCCGCGCGTGATCGCGCGCTACGTGAAGGAACGGCACGTGCTCACGCTGCCCGAGGCCGTGCGCAAGATGACCGGTTGGCCGGCGACGCGTATGCGGCTCGCGAATCGCGGCACGATCACGGTCGGCAACTGGGCCGACGTGACGATTTTCGATTTCGACGCGTTACAGGATCGCGCGACGTACGAGCATCCGATGGAGTTTCCGAGCGGGATCGAGTGGGTGCTCGTGAACGGTGTGGTGACGATCGATCACGGCAAGCATACTGGCGCGAAAGCCGGTCGCGCTCTTCGCGGGCCGGGCGCGGCGGAGCGATTGTAACGCCGCAGCATAGTGGCCGCGTGTGACCGGCGCGCCGTTTTGCGGGACGACAAGTCTCGCCGCATCCACGATCCGACAACACGATGATCACGCGGCCTCTTTGCGTGATGAGTCGTCGTGCAACGCTCAACCAAAACATCGACAATCTTCATACAAGTTTGTGAATCCTCAGCGCCGGCGAACGCGTTAGACATTGCAGCGGATTCATTTTCCGCTGTTCACCGTTCGTCGTCTTTTCACGCGAGGAGATCATCGTGTTCATCATTGCGCAGTTGGCTGCTGCCGCCCTCATGGCTGGCGCGCCATTGTCACCGGCTCCGACCGTTGCGCCACGCGCCAACATTTCGTGCGTCACGCCTGACCACACCGGCACGTTCCGAGTGACCGCGAGCACCGTCGATGGCAAGCAGGGCGTTCCGGCGGTCTTGCTGCTCGAGAACATCGAAGGCTGTCTCGAAGCCACGTTCATTACCGATGGCAGCAGTCCCGCTGCAATCGATCACCTGGCGAAGGCGGGCGATGCGTTGCAAGGCCGCCTGAACGTCACGGGTGCTGAAACGCAGGTCACGCTGCACTTCGACGGGTCCGCGATTGCGGGCTCGATCGTTGGTAAGAAGCAGAGCTGGAAGATCGAAGGGCGTAAGACCAGCTGAGTAGTGGTGCGCTGGCGAGGCGAGGGAGTCTCCCTCTACACGACCAGTCGAAACTGCCGATACTGCCGGCAGTTTCGCCTCGGCTCGTCTTCGGGAGACTCCCTCGCCTCGCTTCCGACACGTTATCACGTAGCTGTTCGCGCCAGGCGCCGAGCGGAGTAGTTGCGCGGGCAGGCTGATGCCTATGGCGAGACGGTCCCGCTAACGACGCTCAGCAGTGTCCGAATCTGGGCGCGCACCACACCGCCGAGCGCGCGAGACACGCATCATCACAAGGTTGTCGCTCAACGAGGAGGCGACTCGGTGACCGAGCGGGAGCCACGGCGATACGGCCGGCAGTATCGGCAGTATCGACTGGGCCCGCGGAGGGCACTGAGTCGCCTCCTCGTGCGGCCCGAGGCGTCCCGAGGATTGGCGCAGTCGTTGCCCTCCAGCCTGTACGCGCGTGCGCGACGGACAGGACAATGGCGAACGACGTTCGTGTCGAGGGAAGCGCAACGATCTATCGGCTGCTCGACGTGGGCTACGCCATCGCCCTCGATCGCGCGGCCATGTTGCTCGGCGAGAGCACACGCGGACGGGCGTTGCCCGGCGGTGTCGACGCGCGCGCACTCGAGATTCGAAATCCACCGCTCTTCGTCACGCTCGGGACGTTTCCGATCGCGGTGCGCGGGACACAGCACACTGCCGCGCTGTCGGCGCACCTCTTCGACTTCGGCGTGTGCTCGCTTCGCCTGCGATTGCAACTACCGGCTGGCGCGCGCTGGCCGACGCTCACCGAATTCACGAGCGGCCTCGAGGAATCGACCGATCCAGCGGTCATTTTCGATCGTGAGCTCGAGACGCTCCTCGCGCGCCTCGCTCCGTGCATCGAGCGCGCAGCCGTTGCGCCGCTCTTCGAGGAATACCGAGTCTATCGCATCGACCGGCTGCTCGGCGCCGACGGCGGTAGCGTGCCGCCGCCAGTCGACATTCTCACAGAGGCACAGCTCGTCTCGTTGCTCGTCGGCGAGCGACGCCAGCTCTCACCAGCCGCGCGACGCGAGCTCGTCCCGTATCGATTCTCGTACTACGAGGACGATCTTGCGGCACTGAGTTGGGAAAGCGCGCTCGTCGTCGAGCCGCGTCCCGAAGATCGCGATGTCGAATACGTCCTCGAGTTCGCAAATGCCCAGCTGCTCGAGCTTCGCGTATACGACTCGCAGCTCGATGCGGAACTGCCGCGTTTGTACGATCGGGTTGAGGCGGCGCGACGGCGAGCGCGGCCGCGGTTGTCCGGTCGCTTTCGCGCCGTGCTATCCGACCTGCAAACGCGGGTCGCCGACGTCACGGAAACCGTGGAGCGCGTGGAGAACGCGCTCAAAGTGACGAATGACGTGTATCTCGCGCGCGTGTACGCGGCCGCGCTCGAGCTGTTTCGCGAGCAAGCGTGGCGGCGCGGCGTGGAGCGAAAGCTCGCCATCCTTCGCGAGACCTACGTCATGCTCAACAGCGAAGCCCAAGCCGCGCGCGCCGAGCTGCTGGAGATTGCGATCGTCGTGCTGATCGTCGCGGAGCTGGTGCTCGCGATCCTTCGCACTCCGTGATCGTCGCCACCACTTCCCAGATGAGGGTGCGCTGGGTCTCTTTCAGCGACCTCCACCATGGCGGCTCATGCACTCCGCGCGCATCTCGAACCGATGACGGCTCACCACCCGAGCATTCGCTTTTGGCGTAAATGGCATCGCTGGATCGGTTTTCCCGCCGCCATTTTTCTCATCTTTGCCGCAATCACCGGATTTCTGGTTGCATTTACCGAGTTCTTCGGAGCCGACGAGGCGTTGCGGGAGCGAACGCGCGATCTCGTGAGCCCGGTCAGGGTCTCCTCGCCGGCCGAAGATTGGAGCACCCCGATATCGCGTGCGTTCGCCTCAGCGCATCAGGTGTCGCCGAACGCGCCGATCGACAAGATCGAAGTGCAGTTCAAGGGCGACGCGCCAACGGTCACCGTGTTCACCGGGAAGCCAACCGGCGGCGAAGATCGCAAGCTCGTGTTCAGCGCGAAGACCGGCGCGCTCGTCTCGAACGAGGTCTACGCCGACAAGCCGTTTCTCTATCGTCTTCATAGCGGCGAGGCGTTCGGCGACGGCGGACTCGTCGTCGCGATGTTTTGGGGCATCGCGCTCGCGATCCTCGGCGCCACGGGCCTGTACATCTATTGGACGATGCGCGGCAGGCGTGAGCTGAAGGGCATCAAGCGCGTGTTCTGGTAGAGCGATCAATGTCTACGCGCGCGAACGTGGTCATCTGTGGAGCAGGCATCGGCGGTGTCGCCGCGGCCTATCATCTCGCGGTGCGACATCGCGTTCGCGATGTCGTTCTCATCGACGAGCGCGATCCGCTCACGCTCACGAGCGACAAGGGCACGCAGGGGTATCGCAACTGGTGGCCCGGTCCGGACGGAACGATGCTGCGCTTCGTGTCGCGCAGTATCGATCTACTCGAGGAGAGCGCAGCCGAGTGCGGCAACGCGTTTCGTCTCAATCGCCGCGGCTATCTCTTCGCCACGGCGAATCAGCAGGAGATCGAACGCCTGAAGTCGGTCGCCGCGCAGGTATCGTCATATGGAATGGGGCCCGTGCGCGAACACCCGGTTGACGGGCCGTATTTGCCCGCGCCGGCCGACGGCTACAGCAATCAGCCCATCGGTGCCGATCTATTGCTCGACGACGAAGCGCGGCGCGCTTTTCCGTATCTCGCGGATGATACCGCAGGCGTCCTGCACATTCGTCGCGCGGGGTGTCTGAACGCCGTCGCGCTCGGCGCATGGCTGCTCGAGCGCGCAGTGTCCGCCGGCGTGCGCTTTGTTCGCGATCGCGTGGTGAAGATCGACGCAACAGGTGGACGCGTGCGCGCCGTCCATCTTGCTTCCGGCGACTCGGTCGAGACTGAGAAGTACGTCATCGCCGGCGGCCCGCTGCTTCCCGAGCTCGGTCGAATGCTCGATCTCGAGCTGCCCGTGTTTCACGAGTTGCACGCGAAGTTGACGTTTCGCGACACGCTTGGCGTGGTGCGCCGGGACGCGCCATTCATCATCTGGCAGGATCCGACCATGCTCTCGTGGTCAGATGACGAGCGACAAACGCTCTCACGCAACGAGCACACCCGGCGCTTCACGAATCTGCTGCCTGGCGGTGTGCACGTGCGGCCCGTCGATCTCACGTGCGGCGACGAGCTGTATCTCATCTGGACCTTCGAGACGGACTCTCGGCCGTTCGAATGGCCGCCGACGTTCGATCCATACTACGGTGAGGTCGTGCTCCGCGGCTGCGTGCGGATGATGCCCGGTCTCGCGGCGTATGTCGGAAAGAATGCGACCGGTGTCGTGGACGGCGGCTACTATTGCAAGACGCGCGAGAATCGCCCGCTGATCGGCCCGCTGCCGGTGGCCGGAGCATACGTGCTGGGTGCGTTATCAGGAATCGGGGTGATGTCGTCGCACGCGGCCGGCGATCTGCTCGCGCGCCACGTCACCGAGGCGCCGTTGCCGGATTACGCGCGATGGTTCCTGCCCTCGCGATACGACGATCCGAAATACCGCGCACTGGTCGACGAGTGGGGCCCACTCGTCGGACAACTCTGACCCGGATCGGTTTTCCATGACGAGAATTGCTCGCTTCGTGGTTGCGACTCTCGCACTCGGTGTGTCGGCGCTGCGAGCGCAACCTGCGCCGAAGACGACCGTCCTCCGCGCGTCGAGGATGCTCGACGTCAAGTCAGGGTCGGTGGTGACGAACGCTAGCGTCGTGGTCACCGGCAATCGGATCGTTGCAGCGGGCGCGAATGTCGCCACGCCCTCCGGCGCGACCGTCATCGATCTTGGCGACGCGCTGCTCATGCCGGGTCTGATCGACAGTCACACACATCTCCTGCAGAACTACAACGGACGCGTCGGTGACGACGATCCGAACATGTTGCTCACGGTCGCCGCGCTTGGCACAACGCGTCGCGTTCTGCTCGGCGTGGCGATGGGACGTCAGGATCTCGACGCCGGCATCACGACCGTTCGCGATCTCGGCAACTCCGGATGGGGCGGAGACGTCGCATTGCGCGACGGAATCAACGCGGGCTGGGTGGTGGGACCGCGCATCGTCGCGGCGACGCGCGCGCTCGCGGCGGCGGGCGGACAATTCGGAGGGATGGCTCCCGAAGCGCAGAAGCTGATCGAGAATGAGTATGTCGTGATCAGCGGCGTGGAAGAAGCGCGCAAGGCCGTTCGTCAGGCGTTCTACGACGGCGCCGACGTCATCAAAGTCATCGTCAACACCGGCCCTCGCGTCGTCGCTCTCGATGAGCTGAAGGTGATCGTCGAGGAGGCTCATCGGGTCGGCAAGCGTGTTGCGGCGCACGCGACGACGGACCAGGGCACTCGCATTGCGGCCGACGCCGGCGTCAACTCGATCGAGCATGGCTACTCGTTGCCGGACGATGTGATCAGGACGATGAAAGAGAAGGGAATCTTCCTCGTGCCGACGGACTATCCCGCGGAGTTCTACGTGGACGCGCTGGGTGGAACGGCGACGCCCGAGGAGCGAAAGAATCGGCTCGCCGCGGCAGAGCCCTTCGTCAAACGCAGCGGTGATCGGCTGATGCGGGCAACGAAAGCCGGCGTCCGCATCGCCTATGGCTCAGACGAGTACTACGACGCACCAGGTAAAACGCGGGGTCAATCGAGCCTCCTCACCTTGCAGGCGTATCAAGAAGCTGGAATGACACCGATCGATGTGCTTCGCGCCGCGACGCTCAACTCGGCTGATCTCCTCGGGCTCGGCGATCGTATTGGCGCGATCGAAGCAGGCAAGCTCGCCGACGTCATCGCCGTCGACGGCGATCCGACGAAGGACGTGAAGGACATTCAGCGCGTGCGCTTCGTCATGAAGAACGGGCAAGTCATTCGCAACGACCCACCAGTGCGAAAATGATCGGCGGGGTGGTGGCGGCGCTGGCGGTCGCGTGTGCGATCGCAGGACGAGGCGAGCAGGTCGCGGCGCCGCTCAACTGCATGACGTTGTATCCGACGCCGGACCTGTCCGCGTCCGGCGACGTCGCGCTCCGACCAATCTCGTCGCCTTTTGGTATTGCGGTTCGAGCGGACGGCCGTCCGCGCTATCATCTCGTCGCCGAGATTGCCGGTCTGCCCGAGCCTCGATCGCTCGGCAACTACACGACGTATATCGCGTGGGGCTACACGCTCGCGATGGACAGCGCTGTCAAGCTTGGACCTGTGCGCAACGGCCGCATCGATCTCGGAGAGCTCGACTACATCCAATTCCGAGTGGTGATCAGCGCGGAGCGTTCTGCTGAGGTGCGCGCGCGCGATGGACGCCTGGTGCTGCGCGGCACGTCGCCGAGCGCGCGGCTGCTCGCGCATCGCGACCTGACGACGCCGGTCGCGCCCGGAGCGCTGACCGACGTGCGTGCAGGCGCGCCCTCGATGGCGGGTCACTCGATGGCCACGGGATCGATGTCGTCGGGCACGTGGCGAATGCCGCCGATGCCGCAGCGCATGGTGATGATGCCGGGAATGGCGGGCCTCGTGCCGAGCGCATCGCCGTACTCGCCGGCGGCGTCGTCGCCCATTGCGCGTACGCCCGACGTGCTCCGACTTCGCGACGGCGACACGGTCGCGCTCACGGCCTCGGCCTTCAACACGACAATTGGCGGGAAATCGGTGACCGTCCTCGGGTATAACGGCGGAATTCCGGGACCACGCATCGAGGTGCCGCAAGGAGCGACGATCAGTGCGCGCGTCGAGAATCGGCTCGAAATGCCGACGTCGGTGCACTGGCACGGCATTCGGCTCGACAATCCGTTCGATGGCGCGATCGGGCTGACGCAGCAGCCAATCGACACGGAACAGTCATTCACCTACACGGTGCGCTTTCCCGACGCCGGCATCTACTGGTATCACCCACACGCGCGCGAAGATCTCCAGCAGGGACTCGGCCTGTACGGCAGCATCGTCGTACGGCCGCGTGATCCTCGGTACTACAGCCCTGTGAATCGCGAAGAGACGCTGATGCTCTCTGACGTTCTAATGGACGATCGCGGCATCATTCCATTCGGCAGCGACGCGGCAACGCACGCATTGATGGGTCGCTTCGGGAACACCCTCCTCGTAAACGGGGGCACACAATATTCGCTCGACGTCGAGCGCGGCGCGGTCGTCCGGTTCTTCGTGACGAATGCTGCCAACGCACGCATCTACAACCTGTCCTTTTCGGGCGCCGGGGCACGTATGAAGGTGGTCGCCAGCGACGGCGGCAAGTTCGCGCGCGAGGAATGGGTCGAGAGTCTCGTCATCGGACCGTCGGAGCGGTACGTCGTCGAAGTTCGCTTTCCGAATGAAGGATTTTCCGTGCTCGTCAATCGTGTCCAAGCGCTCGACCACATGGTGGGAGCATATACACACGAAGTCGATACGCTCGGGACGGTCACCGTTGGCGCACACCGGGCGCGGCCTTCTTATTCTCGAGAGTTCGCGACGCTTCGCGTGAATCGAGACGTCGACTCGAGCATCGCACGTTTTCGTGGCGCGTTCTCACGCCCCGTCGACCATGACCTCGTTCTCACGATGCGGACGCAGAACCTTCCGGCGCCGGTCGCGAACATGCTCATCGGGATCAACGCGGCGATCGAATGGAACGACGGCATGCCGATGATGAACTGGCTCGCGACGAGCAGCGAGGTGAGCTGGGTGCTGCGGGATCCCGCCACGGGTAAAGAGAACATGGACATCGACTGGCGCTTTGGGCGGGGCGACATCGTGAAGCTGCGGATCTTCAACGATCCGTCCTCGAGCCACGCGATGGCCCATCCGATTCACCTCCACGGCCAGCGCTTTCTCGTCTTGACCAGAGATGGCGTGAAGAACGAGAATCTCGTGTGGAAGGACACCGCGATCATTCCCGCGGGCGAGACTGTCGAGCTTCTCGCCGACATGTCGAACGCGGGCCGCTGGATGATTCACTGTCACATTGCCGAGCATCTCACCGCTGGGATGATGGCTGCGTTCACCGTTCAGTAGACCCGCCGCCCGCAGACGACGGAAGTGCAGATCCCTCGCTTCGCTCGGGATGACATCTCAAGGAGCCGACCATGCGTCGCACGCTCACGCTTCTCGCCATGTTCGCCGGTACGCTGTCGGCACAGACGCGCAGCCTTCCGCCCGCGGTTCGAAACTTCGTGTCGGTCGACGCGCCGGTCGTCGCGATCACGCATGTGAAGCTCGTCGACGGCACCGGCACGGCAGCCAAGGCCGATCAGACGATTCTGATACGCGGCGACAAGATCGCGAGCGTCGGTCCGGCCGCGAGCGTGACCGTGCCGAGCGGTGCGCGCGTCATCGACGGCACCGGGAAGACCGTGATCCCCGGGTTCATCGGTCTGCACGACCACATGTACTACGGCGGCATGCAGTTCATGGGCGTGAGCTATCCTCGTCTGTTCCTCGGCGCGGGAGTCACGACCATTCGCACCACGGGAAGCGTCGATTCCTATCAGGAGCTCAATCTGAAGCGGCGAATCGACTCGCTCCTCACGCCTGGACCGAACATCGTCGTCACCGGGCCATATCTGCAGGGCAGCGGCGTCGGTCCCGGCGCCATGCATCCGCTCTCGGGACCCGAGGATGCTCGACGCATGGTGCGTTATTGGGCCGAAGAAGGCGTGACGTGGTTCAAGGCGTATACGCAGATCTCGCGTGCCGATCTCGCTGCGGCCATTGATGAAGCGCACAAGCATGGCGTGAAAGTCACCGCGCATCTGTGCTCCGTTGGCTTCCGCGAAGCCGTCGGCCTCGGCATCGATCAGTTGGAGCATGGGCTGCTCACGAACACCGAGTACTTCAGCGGCAAGCAGCCCGACGTCTGCCCACAGGCCGATGACTCGACGATGTATGCGTCGCTCGACATCAACAGCCCGGACGTCCAGCGCACGTTCAAGGAGATGGTCGCGCATCACGTCGCGATGACGTCGACGCTCGACGTGTTCGAGCTGTCGTCACCGAGTCGCGTTCCCGTCGATCAGCGGGTGCTCGACGCGCTCTATCCGACGATGTCCACCCAGATCGCGCGGTTCTACGAGACCGGCAAGACCGCGAAGGACAGCATCCATCGCGTGACGTTCAAGAAGTCGATGGAGTTCGAGCGGGCGTTCGTGAAAGCGGGCGGGCTCCTCGGCGCCGGTTCCGATCCTTGCTGCCTCAGCGCGATCGCCGGGTACGGCGACCAGCGGAACTACGAGCTGCTCAATGAGGCCGGCTTCACGCCGGAGCAGGCGATTCAGATCATGACGTCGAACGGCGCGAAGATCCTCGGCTTCGACAAACGCCTCGGAACGATTCAGCCCAACATGCAAGCCGATCTCGTCATCATCGCCGGAGATCCCGTCCGCACACCGAGCGACATTCGGAACACCGAGACTGTCTTTCGTCAAGGCATCGGATTCGATTCGGCGAAGCTGCGCGAGTCGGTCAAAGGGTTGATCGGGTTGCGCTAACTCCCGCTGCGTGTCATCCTGAGCGAAGCGAAGGACCTATTGTCTGGATCGTGTGGCCGGCTCCTCGGCCGATATAGCAGGTCCTTCGTCGCTTCGCTCCCTACGTCGCCTGCGCTGCTCAGGGCAGGCCTCAGGATGACCATGCTCACTCGCCGCACGTTTCTGAAGGCCTCCGCCGCGATCGGCGGCGCCATTGCCCTCGACCCGCGCGCCGCGCTCGCGGCTGACGCACCGCCCGCGACGGAACGACCGAAGCGAGATGTCGGCAAAGCACCGGCCTCGCTCAGCATTCTGATTCTCGGTGGCACAGGGTTCACGGGTCCTGAGCAAGTCGAGTACGCGATCGCCCGCGGGCATCGCGTGACATTGTTCAATCGCAACAAAACGCGGCCGGGAATGTTCAAGGGCCGAGTCGCGGAAGAGCTGATCGGCGATTTGAACAGCGATACCAGCGCGCTCGCGGGCAAGAAGTTCGACGTCGTCATCGACAATCCGACCACGCTTCCGTTCTGGGTGAAGAACGCCGCGCAGCATCTCGCCGGGAACACGAAGCACTACATCTTCATCTCCACGACGTCCGTCTACGCCGACGAGAGCCAGATCGGCATCAACGAGAATAGCCCGACGGTGCCGTTCCCAGTCGACCTGGATCCGTATCAACCCGATCAGCGCAACCCGCGGCAGCTCGCCGCATCGGCGAATCCGTCCCACTACGGCGAGTTCAAGGCACGCGCCGAGCTGGAAGTACAAAAACAGTATCCGGGTATCGCGACGATCATTCGGCCGTGTCTCATCGTGGGTCCGCTCGACCGCACGGATCGCTTCACCTACTGGCCGGCGCGCATCGACCACGGCGGCGAGGTGCTCGCGCCGGATAAGCCGGACGATCCGTGTCAGTTCATCGATTCGCGCGATCTCGCCGAATTCACCGTTCGGATGGCGGAAGCGCGCGAGTTCGGCACGTTCAACGCGATCGGTCCGGAGAAACCGATGACGATCGCCGAGATGCTCTATGGCGTGAAAGCGGTGACGACCTCCGGCGCGTCATTCACCTGGGTGCCGTGGGAATTCCTGCAGTCGAAGGGCGTGCGGCCGTGGACGCAGATGACCGTGTGGCAGCCGCCGTATGGCCGCACCGCGGGCTATCAACGGCGCAACGCGTCGAAAGCGATCGCGAAGGGACTCACGTTCCGTCCGTTAGCGGTCACCGCGAAGGACACGCTCGACTGGCACAAGACGCGTCCGCCGGAAGAGCAGGAAGGAATTCTGCACGGAAAAATCAACGGCCTCCCTCTGGAGAAGGAGGCCGAAGTCCTCGCAGCCTGGAAAGCGGCGAACGCGAAGTAGCGTCTGTCATCCCGAGCGCAGCGAGGGATCTGCACGTTCAACTACGTAAGTGCAGATCCCTCGCTGCGCTCGGGATGACAACACTAGATCGTCGGACAGGCGAGCGCGGCGTTGTTGCTCGGCACCATGTTCGCGTTCGCCGCCTTGATGAAAGCCGCGATCGGACAGAGCGATTTGGTCGGGCCGCCGAACCCGCCGCGGCGCATCGAGTACGGGCGGATGAACACGCTCATCGAATCGACCGGCAGCGTCGCGACGTTGCCGTAGAAGATCTGGAGCTTGTTGTCGCCGTCCAGATACTGCTCGACGTTCGAGACGTAAAACGCACTCACGTGGGCATGGTGCTCGGCGAGGTACGCGCCGATCGCGCGAATCGCCTTCGGTCCGCCGAAATCTCCAGAGACCGGCACGATGAGGTTTCTCTCGTGCAGCATCTTGATGTACCGGAAATTGTCCTCGGACGAGAGAAAGCTTCGGGTGGCGCCCGAGGCATCCGTCGCGAACCCGGTCAGGTCAGAGAAGTCATATGAGCGTCCGCCAAAACCGCCGCCGCCGTTCCCTCGCGTCGTGATCGCGGGGCCGTAGGCGTAGAACGCGTAGAACACGGCCTTGAGCTTTTCGTTCTCATCCTCACTGAACGTGAAGCCGTGCGTCTTCGTGAGACGATCCACCACGCGCATGTAATTCTTCGCCGCGAGCGCCGAGTCGGTCTTCACCGTGCGGTACGCTTCCCAGATGTTCTGAATCGACGTGCTCGTATCGATGCCGCGCGGACGAGGCTTCGCGAACAGAATCGAGATGAAGTCCGCGCGGTCGTTCGCCAGCTCGAACATCGCCTTGAACATCAGGTGTTGCATCACGGCTTGCCGGCGGATGTCGACAATGAACGCCATCTGCGGGCGAACGGCAGCGATGTACGAAAAATTCTGTTCGGGCCCGACACCCATGAACACGCCGCCCTTGACGCCCGTTTCACGCAGCATCGTGTACAGCTGACCCACCTCGCCCTCGTTGGACGTGTAGTTGTCCTCGATGCGGAAGTATCCGCCGGGCTCGGAGATGTCGTTCTCGAGCTTCCAGTATTCCGCGTCGTCGAGCCTCGTCGGCAGCATCGCCTCGGATACGGTGGCCGTCGTCGACTGAAGCGGCACGCGTACCGTTGTCGCTGTGACCGCGGCCGGGACAGGCGCGCTTGCAGTCTGCACCGGGGGCCCGCAGGCCACGAAAAGGACAACCGCGGCAACCAGTGAGATCGTTCGGGACTGTCTCATACGGCTCGACTACCTCGTCAACGTGTGATCAACGGAGAGGGCGGCGCCTGTAATATCGCCCGCGGACGAAGACCAATCAAACGCTACAGGACTGCCTTCACCTCGACAAAATCAATACCCGGACGTCCGCCGCGAGATTCCACGAGCTTGTTCATCTTGTCCCATGCGGCGCGGATCGGCTCGGGTGCGTTGTCGGGGATGCTTGCATCGCGCCACGTGAAGATCTCGACAAAGTCGACCGGACGACCCGACTCGGCTGACCGAACGATGATGTGTGGCTCAGCGGCGACGAGGCCGAGGCGCTTCGCCGTGCTCCAGTGCTCGGCGAGCACACGCGCCAGCTCGTCCTCGGAGCCGGCCTTCGCGTGGTAGGTCACCATGACCGTCTCCGGCGGTTCAACGGAGCTTGGACTGCGAAAGCCGGAGAGGCTCAGCGTGATTGCCACCGCGCCGGCTGTGCGAACGAACGGTCGCACGCTCATGAGTTGGCCCCCGTCGTGGATTGTGCATTCCAGAATCCGGTAACGGCTGTGATTCGATTGTGCTCGTCGAGCTCGAAGATGTTCGTGCCGGAGCCGCGCGGCTGACCCTCCGCGTTGGCCGCCGTCCAGTCGACGAGAACGGTGTCTCTGCAGCGGCGAACCTGCCCGATCCGTTGCAATCGAATGCCCGGCATGAACCGTTGGCTTGCCGCGATGTGTGGCAGCAGCTCGTCGATCGCGGCGATCATGCTGAACTGATCACCAAACACGAATGCCGGTGCGAGCAGCGAGCGAAGGCTCGCTTCACGGATCGCGGCGTCCGGCTCGGCCCATACGCGGAACCACTCGTCTACCGCCGTGGCCACGTCGCGATGAACGACGTCCGAGACGGCATTCGCGAAGAGGCCCAGCTGGAAGCGCCAGCCTTGAACGTGCTCGTCCCGAACCGTGGCACTATCGACCGCGTGTGCGAGCGTGAGCCTCGTTCCCATTGAAACCGGCTCGAGCCGAATCGTGACGCGGGATGCCCCCGGCGCGATCGGCGTTCCGCGCGCGTAGCCGTAGCTGAACACGATGCGCTCCGGCGCTTCGATCTCGAGCACTTCCCCGAATGCTTCGTCGCCGGTCGGATAGCGAATCACGACGCGGCCCCCCGGGCGCGCGTCGATCGACGAGCCGTCGCCCCACCATTTGGCCCAGCGCGGCGTGTCCGTGAAGAAGGAAAAGACGATGGCCGGCGTCGCCCGAATGATGACGGTGCGATCCACGGTAAAGGGAAGGGAAGGCGCAGTGTTCATGGCGGTCAGCGCTTGCGGCGCTTGGCTGAGGGTGGGGATTTTCGGGCACGTTTGGGCCGAGGTCCGCGGCGTGTCTGCTCGAGCTCCGCCGCGAGCGTCAGTCGCCAGAGGGCGTCGTCCCACATTCGCTCGAGCATCGCGGCCACGTCGCCGAGTGCGTCGCGACGCGCGAGGTAGAAACGATTGCGGCCGTCGCGGCGAACATCGACGACGCCGTGGTCCACGAGCTCACGGAGCTGCAGCGATACGGCGCCGAAGGTGACATCCGGCATCGCGCGGTGAATGTCCCCGGCGCTCTGCTCTTCGGTCCATACCAGTCGCAGGATCTCGCGGCGGCGAGGCGAGGCGACGAGGGCGAACAGGTCGATCGGCGCGGCCATGGACTACATTTTAGATCAAACTAAAATATATGTCAAGCAAAATCGGCGCCCGGTGGGGCGCCGATTGGTTCTTAGCTACGGAACCGCGGATCCGGCTTGACCAAAAAGGTCTGCGTGTAGCTGCGGCCGTTCGCCGTGAGCTTCGCCGTGAATGTCCCAGTGAGCGGCGTTCCGCCGCCGCCGCGCCCGCCGCCACCGCGGCCTCGGCCGCCGCCCGCATTGAAAGCGACCGGAAGCCAGACGACGCGATGCATGCCGCCGCTAGAGGAGAACGGCTCGGGCGTGGGCCGCCACAGCGCCGACGTGTTCGGAATACCGCCGCCTCGACCACCGCGTCCCGCGGGCGCGGCCGGCTGTGCTGTGCCCTCGCTGGAGAACGTGCGCAGGACCGTTCCAGCAGCGTCGAGGATCTCGAGCGTCACCGGACCGGTCGCGTTCTGCCGCAAGTAGTAATCGATGTAGGCGCCATCAGGTGGATTGAGCGCTTGCGGCTCGTCCTTCTGCAGCGGCGTGCCGTTGTCGCCGCCCTGCTGGACGTAGATCGCGTCGCCCGGCTTGAACAGGAACGCGTCGGCCTTCAGCACCGCGTCGTTCACCTGACGCAGTGGGCTGATGTCGTCGATCACCCAGAAGCCGCGGCCATGCGTGGCGACGATCAGATCGTTTTCATAGATCTCGAAGTCGCGTACGGACGTGACGGGGAGATTGAGCTGGAGCGGCTCCCACGTGGCGCCGTCGTTGAGCGACATGAATGCGCCGCGCTCGGTGCCCGCGAACAGCAGACCTTGCCGCATGGGGTCTTCTTTGATGGCATGTACGTAGATGCCGGCTGGCAGACCGTTCGTGATCTTCTGCCATGTCTTGCCCATGTCGCGCGTGCGATAGATGTACGGCTCGAAATCTTGTAGCTGGTGCCGGTCGACGCTCGCATACGCCGTATTGAAATCGAAATGCGACGCTTCGATTCCTGTTACGCGGCTCCAGGATGTCACAGCCGGTGGCGTGACGTTCTGCCACGACTTGCCATCGTTCGTCGTGACATGGATCAAGCCGTCGTCGGTGCCAGCCCAGATCATCGGCACGAGAAGGGGCGACGGCGTCACGGCGTAAATCACACCGCGCTTGCCATTGCGATCCGTATGCTCGGCGGCTGCCTTGTCGAGATTCGGGGGAACGCCAGGGTCAGGGCGCGTGAGGTCGGCGCTGATCTTCGTCCACGTGCGCGCGGAGTCTGTCGATTTGTAGAGGAATTGACTCGCGTAGTAGAGCGAACGTGGATCGGCCTTCGAGATCACGAGCGGCTGCGTCCAATCGCCGCGGTCCTCGCCTTGAGTAACGGGACTGGTCGTGCCGGCGATCGGGACGTTGAGCTCGAGATCGAAGCGTTGACCCGTGCCGCCGAAGACGATTCCAGGATGTAGCGGATCGCCAGCGGTCATGCCGCTTTCACCACCCGCGCCGATCGGCTCCCAGTCGCGCGTCGAGATTTCGCCGAACTTCCCGCGACTCCGCACGGCGACAGCACCCGAATCCTGCTGTGCGCCCGTCACCCAATAGGGAAAACGATAATCGACAGAAACGTGATAGATCTGCGCGGTGGGCTGATTGAGCCACGAGCTCCACGTTACCTGCGTGGCGTCATCCGCCTTCGCGTTGCGCGTGATGATTGCGCCCTGATCGCTCGCCACGATCATGGTATTCGAATCATCCGGCGAGACCCACGCCTGGTGATAGTCGTCGCCGCCAGGCGATCCGCGCAACGCGACCCACGTTTTGCCGCCGTCCTTCGTGCGACTGACCGCGACGTTGGGCACGTAGACGATGTCTGGGTCCCTCGGATCGACGACCAATTTCTCGAAGTACCAGCCGCGTCCCCAGAGCGCCTGATCGGACGACACGCGCGTCCACGTCGCGCCCGCATCGTCGGAACGGAAGAAACCACCTTGGCCCGGCACTGCGGGCGCTCCACCACCGCCGCCTCTGCCGCCCGCGCCAGCCGGAGGCGCGGGTGCGTTTGGATCCGCTACGAGACAATCCACGACCGCGTACACGCGTCGAGGATTGGTTGGCGAAACCGCGATGCCAGTGCGACCGATGCCTTCCGGCGGCAGTCCGTTTTTGAGTTGCGTCCACGTGGAGCCGCCGTCGGTCGACTTGAAGATGCCGCCGCCAGGGCCGTTCGTGGGCGAATACGTATACCAGGGTGGCCGACGTGCATTCCACAATCCTGCGTAGACGATATTCGAGTTGGTCGGATCGATCACGACGTCGACCGCGCCAATGTTCTCGTCCTTGTACAACACCTTCTGCCACGTCTTGCCGCCGTCGCGCGAGCGGAAGACGCCGCGGTCGGGATTCGCTGCATAGAGATGTCCGATCGCGGCGACGAAGACGACGTTCGGATTCTTCGGATCGACTGCCACGCGGCCGATGTGGTGCGTCTGATCGAGGCCGAGGTGGGTCCACGTCTTACCGGCGTCGGTCGACTTGTACATGCCGTTGCCGAAGCCCATCGAGTCGCGCAGCGTGGATTCGCCGCTGCCGACGTAGACCGTGTCGGGCGCCGATGGCGCGACCGCGATGGCGCCGATGGATGCCACGGGTTGCGAGTCGAAGACCGGCGACCACACGCGACCGCCGTCGATCGACTTCCACACGCCGCCGTTCACGGCGCCGAAGTAGAACTCGTTCGTGCGACCAGGCACGCCGCTCACCGCGGCGACGCGTCCGCCTCGGAAGGGACCGAGTAGGCGCCAATGCAGGCCGCTGTAGAGGGGCGCTATTTCCTGGTGCGCGATTCCATTTGCGTCGAACGCGCGCTTGCCGAGCATCGCGCGGGCAGCGCTGGGGCCCATGAGGGTCAGCGCGCTGCCAAGCGCGCCCGCGCGGATCAGGAACTCTCGGCGGGAAGTGATGTCGACTTCGTCGGTCACGGCGACTCCGTTGAAGGTGCAGGGGCGGGAGGGCACCCTAATAGTGTCGCCCGTGAGCCGCGACGGCTATGACCTGAGAGCCTCCAGCGGACTCACACGCGTCGCGCGGCGGGCAGGCAGGTAGCTCGCGGCCACAGCGATGATCGCGAGGACCACGGGAGCGCCGAGGAAGGTGACCGGATCGCGGGGCGAGACACCGAACAGCAATTTCGACAACGCTTGGGTCGCGCCGAAGCCACCGACGATTCCGATAGCGACACCAATGAGGGCCAGCACGACCCCCTGACGGATCACCATGCGACGCACATCGGACGACTGAGCGCCGAGTGCGAGGCGGATGCCGAACTCCGTCGTGCGCTGACTGACGGCGTAGCTGATCACGCCGTACAGACCGAAAATCGCCAGGCCAAGCGACAGCGCCGCCAGCCCGGAAAGCACCGTCATCGCCAATCGTCGCGGTGCGAGCGACGCATTGATGCGGTCGTCCAACATCAGCGGCTCGAAGATCGGCGCCGTGGGTTCGACTTGCGTCACGACATTTCGCAGCATCGGAACGACGCTCGAAAGCGGGAGCCGCGTGCGCGCCGTGATGAACATGCTGTTGTACCACGGGTGCTGCGTGTACGGATAGTAGGTCGTCGCTTTCGGAGGTTCGCCGAGCTCGCCCTGGCTCACCGTGCCCACGATTCCGACGATCGTTGCGTCGGGGCCCTGATTGATCTGCTTTCCAATCGGATCTTCGTTCGGGAAATACAACTTCGCGAGTTGTTCGTCGATGATCACGACTGGCTGGCTTTCCTTCGTGTCGGTCGCGTCGAAGAGTCGTCCGCGCAGCAGCGGAATGCCCATCGCCCTGAAGTAGTCGCCGCCGACGTTGTGCATGTTCGCATGCAACGCGGGACCGTTTGGATCCTGCGGCCGTCCGCGGATGCTGAACGGGCTGCTGTTGCTCGTGTTGCTGAACGGCAGCTCGCTCACCATGCCGACGGCGTCGAGGCCAGGCGTCGCCGCCGCGCGTCCCAACGTATTCGTGAAGAATTGCGTGAGCCGCTGCGCTTGAGCACTCGGGCCAGCGAGGGTCACGCGAAGCGTGGCGACCCGCTCAGCGACGAAACCGGGATTCTGAGTCAGCAGGCCGCGCAGGCTTCGGACCATGAGTCCCGCGCCGAGCAGCAGCACGAGCGTCAGCGCTACCTGAATGATGACTCCGACCTGGAGGAGGCGGCTGCGGTGGGCGGTGAGTGAGAGACTGCGCGTTCCTTCCTTGAGCGTCGACTGTATGTCGACGCGGCCTGCACGAACGGCAGGGGCGATGCCGAACATCAACCCGGACAGAATCGTCGCAATCGCCGTGAAGCCCAGAACTCGGCCATCCAGCCTCACGGTCTCGAGCGCGGGGAGCGAAGAAGCGCCCGCGAGCGCAAGCAACTTGAGAATCGCCAGCCCGCACACGAGACCAAGCAATCCGCCGCCGATGGACAGCACGAAATTTTCGACGAGGAGCTGACGAATGATTGTCCCGCGGTCCGCCCCCAATGCCGACCGTACCGCCATTTCCCGCGTTCGAGCGGCACCGTGAACGAGCTGCAAGCTCGCGACGTTTGCGCATGCGATGAGCAACACCAGACCAACCGCACCGAGCAAGGCAAGCAGTGCCGGGCGAAGGTCACCGGCCAACACCGAGACGAACGGGCGTGTCGTGAAGTAGTAGTTGGCCGATCCGTCTCCCGTATGGAACTTGGCGTCGACTGCGTCGAGCGCCGCGTGCAATTGCGCGTTCGCGATTCCCGGACGCACGCGGGCAACGGCATTCATGTACATCCGGCCGTGGTTCTCTTTGTTGTCGCCGATGAACGGAAATGGAATCCACAGCTGTGTGCCGAGTGGATATCGAAATCCGGGTTGCATCACTCCGACGACCTCGAACGACGCGCCGCTCAATTCCATTCGCTTGCCGACGATGGACTTATCGCCGCCGAGCTCTTGCCAGAACTCATACGAGAGGACGGCGACACGATGTTGATCGTTCTCCGATTCGTCTGGCCGATAAAAGCGCCCGAGATATGGAACAGCGCCGAACACGTCGAAGAACTTGCCGAGCGTTCTGGCTGCGACGAGGCGCCTCGCTTCTCCGGCGCCGGTGAGCACGGGATTCGTGGTATGAAAGCCGGCAGCCGCCGAGAAAATGTCGTTGTGCGCCGACAGCTCGAACGCTTCCGTCGGATCGACCGGATATCCCATGAGGTTCAGCTTTGGGATGTTGGCCTGGACGAAGAGGAGCTCATCGAGATCGTGGACTGGTAGCGGCCGCAAGAGCACGGTGTTGACCGCGCTGAAGATCGCCGTGTTCGCGCCGATGCCGAGGGCGAGTGTGATAACGGCGACGAACGTGAAGAGCGGTCGCTTCGCGAGCTGGCGAATGGCGTAGCGGATGTCGCGAATGATGGCGTCGAATCGTTGGGTGCGGCGCATGGCGGATTCTCGTTGGTTGGCGAGGGTGCGCATGGAGCGGGCGATCATATCTCGGTCGCCAAAGCGTTCGGCGGCCAGTCGGCGGGCGTCATCCGGCGGCATTCCGCACTCGACGTAGTAGGCGACGAGTTGCTCGAGATGAAAGCGGATCTCGTCGTCCACATCGGCGAGCACGTTCGCGCCCCAGAATCGGAGGTACCGCCGCCACCGATCGGCGCCGGCGGAGCTCTCGTTGTTCATGCGGGACTCGGGACCGCGGTCATGATCTTCGTCATCGCCCCGGCGAAGAGCTGCCAGGTCTTCGCCTCTTCGGCGAGGCGTCGTTTGCCCGCGGCAGTGAGGCGGTAATACTTGGCGCGGCGATTGTTCTCGGTGATGCGCCAATCCCCCTTCACCCAGCCCTTGTTTTCCATCCGATACAGGGCAGGGTAGAGCGTGCCTTCCTCCACCTGAAACACGTCATCGGTGACGCGCTGGATCCATCGCGCAATGCCGAAGCCGTGCATCGGCTGCCAGCGGAGCGTCTGCAGCACGATGACGTCGAGACTGCCCTGCAGGAGATCGATCGAAGACGATGGCACGGAGTCGCTCACTTAGGATGACCAGGGGGACATGATACTCCCTTGGACATTCTGGGGAAAGAAAGAGTTTGTTTTGGCGGGGAAGCGGCTGGGCTTGCGCGCCGGCGTCCGCGGGCGTTATCGACTAGAGGGTCTTGCGAGGCCGAACCATCTCTGGACCTGGAGCACCCGTATGCCGCTGGCTACGTCCGCCGAATTCATGACCACCACCTCGATCGGGATCGACGGCTACGATGTCGTCCAGACGCACGGCGTCGTTCGCGGCATCGTGGTTCGCTCGAGATCGGTGTTCGGCCAGGTCGGCGTGAAGTTTCAGACGCTCTTCGGCGGAAACATCACGCTGCTCGAGGAGCTGTGCGAGACAACTCGCGCCGAGTCATTCGAGAAGGCAGTGCATCACGCGCGAGCGCTCGGCGCCAACGCGCTGATCGCGATTCGCTACGACGCGACGGAGATCATGCCGGGCGTCTCCGAAGTCCTGTGTTACGGCACAGCCGTACGCGTCGCGCCGCGGCTTCGCGACCGCAACGCGCAGGGCTGACATCGGCAGACGCGAGTGGACGCCTGATCAGTCGGTCCACACCCAATCGCGGATTTCGGGCTGGTCGTCGAAGTGCTCGCGCGAATACTGCACGGCATCGTTGATCCGCTGCCGAAAATCCGCGATGAGCGAATCGCGCCGCGCTTCCGCGATCGGCGAGAACTCCAGCGCGAGAATGGCGAGATGGAAACGGCTCATCTCGTTCAGCACGACCATGTCGAAGGGTGTCGTGGTCGTGCCCTGTTCGTTGAAGCCGCGAACGTGGAAGCGCGCCGGATCGGGACGCCGGTGAATGACTTGATGCAACGCGTACTGGTACCCGTGAAATCCGAAGATGACCGGCCTATTGTGAGTGAAGAGCTCCGTGAACCGCCGGTCGTCCATGCCGTGGGGGTGAATCGACGGCGCATAGAGCGACATCAGGTCGATCACGTTGACGACGCGTACGCGAAGATCGGGTGCGACGCGGCGCAGCCACCACGCGGCGGCGACTGTCTCGAGGGTCGCGGTATCGCCCGCACAGCCCAACACCACGTCCGGCTCGTCGTCGCCGGGAGTGCTCGCCCATGACCAGATCGATGCGCCTTTCTCTGCCTGTTCGCTCGCCTCGTCGATGGTGAGCCACTGCAGCTGCGGTTGCTTGTCGATCACGATGACGTTGATATAGTTCTTCGATCGCAAGCAATGATCGGCGACCGAGAGCAACGCGTTGGCATCGGGCGGCAGGTAGATGCGCGAGACCGCGCCGCGCTTGGACAGCATCACGTCGATGAGCCCCGGGCCTTGATGGCTGAAGCCATTGTGGTCGTTCCGCCAGCACGTCGACGTCAACAGGACGTTCAACGACGGAATGGGTTCGCGCCAGCGAAGATGTCCAGCCTCCTGGAGCCACTTCGTGTGCTGCACGATCATCGACGCGCACACCATGGCGAAGGATTCGTACGTGACGAAGAGCCCGTGCCGGCCCGTGAGCGAATACCCCTCGAGCCATCCTTCACAGAGATGCTCGCTCAGCACTTCCATCACGCGTCCGTCGGGCGCGACGCGGTCGTCGATCGAGATGCGGCGCTCCACGAAACACCGGTGTTCGACCTCGAACACGCTCGTGAGGCGATTCGAGTTCGTTTCGTCGGGACAGAACAGCCGAAAGTTTGCGGCGGCTTTGTTGTCGACGAAGATGTCCCGCAGCATCTCGCCGAGTTGGCGTGTGGACTCTTTCCGGACCGTTGCTGGTGCTGGGACGTCGATGGCGTACCGGCGGAAATCTCGAATCTCTAACGGCCGCAGCAGCCGGCCGCCGTTCGCATGCGGGTTTGCACCCATGCGTCGGTCGCCGCGCGGCGCCAGTGCGGCAAGATCGGCCGCAAAGCGTCCGGCATCATCGAACAGTCCTTTGGGTTCGTAGCTGCGCATCCACGCATCGAGCATCGCGAGTTGGCGCGGATCTGTGCGCGTTTTCGGAAGCGGAACCTGGTGCGAGCGAAACGTCCCTTCGATCGGAACTCCGTCGAGCGAATGCGGCCCGGTCCACCCCTTTGGTGTTCGCAGCACGATGGCCGGCCAGGTCGGCGGGGTGTCTGGTTGTTTGCCGCGTGCTCGTGCCGCGCGCTGGATGTCCCGAATCTCGTCGAAGCAGTCGTCGAGCGTCGCGGCGAGCGCTTGGTGGATCGCGAGCGGATCGTCGCCTTGGATGAAGTGCGGCGAGTAGCCGTGCGTCTCGAGAAAGGCACGGACGTCGTGATCGGGTTTGCGCGCGAGGACTGTCGGACCGGCGATCTTGTATCCGTTCAGGTGCAGGATCGGAAGCACGGCGCCATCGCGCACCGGATTGAGAAAGCTCGTACCCTTCCACGACCCTTCGAGCGGGCCTGTTTCCGCTTCGCCGTCGCCGACGACTGCGGCTACTACGAGGTCCGGATTGTCGAACGCCGCGCCAAACGCGTGCGCGAGGACGTACCCGAGCTCACCGCCTTCGTGAATCGATCCCGGCGTTGGAACGCTGACGTGGCTCGGAATGCCGCCCGGTGTCGAGAATTGCCGAAAGAGGCGCCTCAGACCGGGCTCATCGCCCGAGACTTCGGGATAGATCTCCGAATACGTTCCCTCCAAATAGACATTCGCGACGACAGCCGGTCCCCCATGCCCCGGCCCCGCCAGAAAGATCACGTTCGCGTCTCGTTGCTTGATGATTCGATTCAAATGCGCATACAGCAGACTGAGCCCGGGTGATGTTCCCCAGTGACCCAACAACCGCGGCTTGATGTGGTCCGCGGTCAGCGGTTGTCGCAGCAGCGGATTTTCTTGCAGGTAGATCTGGCCGACCGTGAGATAGTTGGCCGCCTGCCAGTACCGATGAATGAGCAGCAACTCGTCCTTCGACAGCGGCCCGCCTTGGATGGATTCGTGCTCGTCGGACGCCATCGGCGCAGGTTCGGCGACGGCGACCTCACTCGAGATGGTGGGATCGAACACGAACGTGGGTGACGGCACAGGGGACTCCGAAAGTCGGGACCCGATTGCGTGCAATCGCCTTACCGTGGCGAGACAGTCGAGCTCGTCGGGCTAGCTATCTTGCGACGACTCGCATGCACATCCTCGTTCTCAACGTCGGATCCTCCTCCGTCAAGTTTCAGCTCCTCGACACCGACGGTGACGCCATCGCCGAGCGTCGCGATCGACGACTCGCGAAGGGACAGATCGATCGCATCGGCGGCGAGGCGATCGTCACCGCGGAAGGTGAGGGTCGACCGACATCGAAAGTGACCGCGCGAATTCGCGATCACGCCGCTGCCGCCGACTATGTCGTTGGTTGGCTGACTCGCCCGGAGTTCGGCACGCCGATCACGACGATCGACGCGATCCAGGCGGTCGGCCATCGCGTGGTACACGGCGGAGCGCGGTTCAAGCAGTCCACACGAATCGACGACGACGTGCGGCGTGGCATCGAAGAGCTGATCGATCTCGCGCCCCTCCACAATCCGGCCAATCTTCGCGGCATCGCGGCAGTTCGCGCCGTGCTGGGACCCGATGTTCCGCAGGTGGCCGTGTTCGACACGGCGTTTCACCAGTCGATGGGAGAGACGGCATTCGTCTACGCCATTCCGTATCAGTATTACCGACAGTACGGCGTCAGACGATACGGTTTTCACGGGACGTCGCACCGATATGTCGCCTACCGGTATCGCGAGCTCACCGGGCGCTCGCGTGCAGAAACGAAGATCATCACGCTCCACCTTGGGAATGGCGCATCGGCCTGTGCAATCGCGGCTGGACAGTCGGTTGACACGTCGATGGGGCTCACGCCGCTCGAGGGATTGGTGATGGGCACGCGCTCCGGCGATCTGGATCCCGCGATCGTCGAATTCATCGCCGCGAAGGAGGGCATGACTCCGCGCGAGATCGACTCGATGCTCAACAAGCAGTCGGGTCTGCTCGGCATCTCCGGACTGAGCGGGAACATGCGCGACTTGCTGTTCGAGGAAGGCGAAAATGCCGACCGGCGGGCGCGCCTCGCGATCGACGTTTTCTGCTATCGAGTCAAGAAATACATCGGGGCATACATCGCGGCGTTGAACGGCGCCGATGCGATCGTGTTCGCCGGTGGCATCGGGGAACATGCGCCGGCTGTGCGCTCGCGCATCTGCGCCGGACTCGACGCACTCGGCATCGGCGTGGACGAGTCCAAGAACGCGGCGCTGGTCGCCAACGAGGGGCGGTTCGACGCTGCAGGCTCGCGCGTCGAGCTCTGGGTGATTCCGACCGATGAGGAATTGCTGATCGCGCGCGACACATGGAGAGTGGTGACGGGGGCGGACTTGGGATAACTGCCGGGGACGGGCGGATGTTGGGGGACGGGCGACGGGCGACGGGCGGCGGCACGACGGGACAACGACGACAGACGACGGACGACGGACGACGGACGACGGGCGGCACATCTTCTGTCGGGTCGGGTAGGGACTAACTGGGGCGCAGCGTTGCCGATCGGGCGTGGAGCGAGTCCTGCGGCGTGGCATTGCCGCACCCGACCGACCACATTGTGTTCCGGATCGGATCCTTCGACGCAACTCTGGCAATCGAACCTGCATGTTCTTTACAACTTTGAAACGAGCCCACGCCGTCTTCGCCATCCTCGTCGTGTCGGCGCTGCCGCTGGCCGCGCAGGGAACGCCGCAACAGTCGCAGCTCACCATCGAGCGGATCTTCTCACGTGAGTTCGCGCCGCAGTTCGTCGGTCCTTCTCGATGGCTCGACGACAGCACGTACACCGTGCTGCGCGGGGGCGGCGGCGGACGTGGACCTGGCTCGGATCTCGTCAGAGTCGACGCGGCGACGGGGAACGAGACGGTCCTGATCCCGGCGGCCAAGTTCGTTCCGTCCGGCGCATCGGCGCCTCTCGACGTCGAGGACTACGACTGGTCGGCCGACCACAAGAAGCTGCTCGTCTTCACCAATTCGGCGCGCGTGTGGCGCGCCAATACGCGCGGCGATTTCTGGGTCCTCGACATCGGCAGCGGCAAGCTGCACAAGCTCGGCGGCTCCGCCGCGAAGCCGTCGACGCTTCAGTTCGCGAAGTTCTCGCCGGACGGAAATCGCGTCGGGTATGTGCGCGAGCACAACATCTATGTGGAATCGCTCCTGAACGGAGCGATCATCCCGCTGACGCGCGACGGCTCGAAGACGATGATCAACGGCACGTTCGACTGGGTCTATGAAGAAGAGCTCAGTATGCGCGACGGCTTCCGGTGGAGTCCGGACGGAAAGCGAATCGCATATTGGCAGCTCGACGCATCGGGCGTGCGAAACTTCCTTTTGATCAACAACACCGACTCGCTCTACTCCTTCACGGTTCCTGTCGAGTACCCGAAGGCCGGCACGACGAACTCCGCCGCGCGCATCGGCGTCGTGAGCGCGAGTGGCGGACCGACGACGTGGATGAAGATTCCGGGCGATCCACGCAACAACTATCTCGCGCGGATGGACTGGGCGGCGAACTCCACCGAGCTCGCGATTCAGCAGCTCAATCGGCGACAGACCGTCAACACGATGTTCTTCGCGAACGCGACCAGCGGCGCCGCGAAACCACTCTTCGTGGAACGCGACAGCGCGTGGATCGACATCTACGACGATCACGAGGACTGGGGTCCCGGACCGTCGCTGCATTGGCTCGACGACAATTCAGCGTTCGTGTATCTCAGCGAACGGGACGGCTGGCGCCACGCGTATCTCGTCTCGCGCGATGGAAAGATGCGGCTCATCACGCCCGGCGCGTACGACGTGATGAAGGTTTCGTACATCGATACGAAGGGCGGCTGGTTGTACTTCTACGCGTCGCCGACGAATGCGACGCAGATGTTCCTGTGGCGTATCCCGCTGGCGGGCGGAAAACCGGAGCGACTCACGCCGGCGTCCGTCGGCGGAACGCACGAGTACGATATCGGACCGCACGCGCGGTTCGCGTTCCATACCGCTTCATCGTGGGCCGTCCCGCCGGTCACCGACCTCGTTCGGCTTCCGTCACACGACGTCGCGCGTACGCTTGTGGACAATCACGAGCTCAAGGCGAGGATCGCGCAGCTCAAGCAGGCACCGGTCGAGTTCACACAAACCGACATCGGCAACGGGACCAAGCTCGACACGTGGATCATGCGTCCGGCCAATTTCGACTCGACGAAGAAGTATCCGGTTTTGTTCTATGTGTACGGGGAGCCGGCCAGTCAGACGGTGCGCGACGCGTATGGCTACAGCCAGTGGCTCTGGCATCTCATGCTGACACAGCAGGGGTACATCGTCGCGAGCGTCGACAACCAGGGCACGCCGGGACCGCGCGGTCGCGATTGGCGGAAGGCAGTGCTCAATCAGATCGGCAGTCTGCGCGTTCGCCAGCAGTCGGCCGCCGCGCGCGTAATCGCGCAACGTCCGTATGTCGACTCGACGCGTCTCGGTGTGTGGGGATGGAGCGGCGGCGGATCGTCGACGCTGTTGCTCATGTTCCGCGCGCCTGACGTCTACAAGACCGGCATGGCGGTGGCGCCGGTTGCGGACGTGCACAACTACGACACGATCTATGAGGAGCGGTACGTCGGTCTTCCGACGACGGACTCGGCGGCGTACTTCGATGCGTCAGCGGTCAACTTCGTGAAAGGACTGCGCGGCAATCTGCTCGTGGTCCACGGCTCCGGTGACGACAACGTGCATTATCAAGGAACAGAGCAATTGATCAATGCGCTCGTCGCAGCCGGAAAGCAGTTCCAAATGATGGAATATCCGAACCGAACGCACGGCATTTACGAGCGGCCGGGGACGACGCTTCATCTTTACAATCTGCTCACGGACTATCTGCACACGCATCTGGAGAGCGGGCCACGCCCGGCGATGGGTGGCGCGGTAACGCCCTAGCCGGAAACGGCTCATCACGGATCGGCAGGGACACAGGCGGGCGGGCACGGAACGGCGAGAAACTTTCTTTGATGACAACCGCTCGGGACGCTTCGATCCTTGGTGCGTTGGTCGCTGCCTTCGTGGTCGCGCCCATCGGTACGGCTCGCGCACAGTCGAAGGTGACCGTGACTGGCGTCGTTCGAGATGCCGCGAGTGGGCAGCCGCTCATCGGCGCGGTCGTCACGCTCGGCATTGGGGATGGCGCGCGAACGACGCGCACCGAGGAGAAGGGGGCGTTCTCGTTCGTGAACGTGCTGTCCGGCTCATACGTGATCGACACGCGCCGGCTCGGTTACGAGCCGGCGCGCCGCACGGTCGATGTTCTGCCCGAGCCAACGCCGATCGAGATTGCACTCACGCGAATCGCGGCGCTCGATGCGGTCCGCGTGCGAGCCGCAGAGCAAGCGATCTATGGCGCCGTCGGCACGTCGACGGATTTGCAGCCGCTGCGGCAGGCCGTTGTGCAGGTGTTCGGCAACACGACCGGCCAGGTCACCGTCGATTCAACGGGGCACTTTTTCTTCCCCGTGAAGACGTCGGGCGCATACGTGGTTCGCGCGAAAGTCGACGGCTACACGGCGCAAACGGTCTCAGTGACTGTGCCACACAACGAAGGCGTGGAAGTCGCGCTGCTGCTCGACTCGGCCGTGAATGGTCCGTCGCACATGCTCGAAGC
>Ga0070681_10000220_pt1 | contig 44725 bp, 43 predicted proteins | sample KBSC83BmetaG_FD_65650 | JGI IMG/M metagenome (GOLD analysis project Ga0070681, IMG submission 65650) | Corn rhizosphere microbial communities from Kellogg Biological Station, Michigan, USA - KBS C8-3B metaG | ecosystem: Host-associated > Plants > Roots > Rhizosphere | place: USA: Michigan...
CGGCGGCGAGCCGACGATCCGTCCGCAGATCCACGAGCTCGTTCGCATGTTGCGCGCGATTCCGGAGATCACGGACATCGCGCTGTCGACGAATGGCGTTCGTCTTCCCGAGATCGCGCCGCTCCTGCGTGAAGCGGGATTGGATCGCGTCAACATGAGCGTGGACAGTCTGCGCGCGGAACGCATCGCCGGTATCGCCCGTCGCAACCTCGGGTTTGATCCGGTGCGCGCGGCGCGCGCCGCGCAGGACGCCGGTCTCGGGCCGATCAAGCTGAACATGGTCGTGATGCGCGGCATCAACGACGATGAGATCGAGGCGATGGCGCGACTGACGATCGATCATCCGTGGCACGTGCGCTTCATCGAGCTGATGCCCGTCGGTGATCTCCGCGCGCTGACGTGGGAACATGTGGTGCCGAGCGACGAGATTCTCGCGCGTTTGCGCGCGATCGCTCCCCTCACGCCGACCGCCGGGCCGCCACGCGGGAACGGACCGGCCGCGTACTACCAGTGGGCGGACGCCGCGGGAAGCATCGGTGTCATCACGCCCATGACGCACACCTACTGCGCGTCATGCAACCGCGTGCGACTCACAGCGGACGGGAGACTGCGCACCTGTTTGTTCGGTGACCACGAGGTGGACCTTCGCACGCCGCTCCGCGCCGGCGAGCCACTCGAAGCTCACTTTCGCCGCGCGCTCGCCGAGAAGCCGAAGGAGCACGAGCTGCTGCAGATGAAAATCGGCGGCCTGCGCGCACTGTCGCAGGTCGGGGGATAGAGGACCTCTCCTCACGTCTCGCAATCTCGACCCTCACACCTCGATGCTGGACTCGCTGTCAGCGTCGAGACGTCAGATTGACTGCGAAGGCCTATCGCGCCCAAGCTGACGTCTCAGGGCTCACTGTGAGTCCAGCATCGAGGCCTCAGCCGCGAGAGACGAGACATGAGAAGAAGGCTCCACGAGCATCCACAGTTTGCGGTCGCCGGGCGGTTGCCAGCTGTCATCGCTCGCTGCGCTCGCTCAGGATGACAGCGGATCCCGGGCTCCGTTAGTTTTCGCTCGTACTCTTCACCCAACGAACCCAACATGGTCAACAAAATCACGGTCGTCGGTGCCGGCAACGTCGGCGCGACGACCGCGCAGCGTGTAGCGGAAAAAGAGCTGGCTCGCACCGTCGTGATGGTCGACGTCGTCGAAGGCGTTCCGCAGGGCAAGGGACTCGACCAATGGCAGTCCGCTCCGATCGAGGGCTTTGATTCGCGGGTCATCGGCGCGAACGGCTACGACGAGACCGCGGGCTCCGACATCGTGATCATCACCGCGGGCATCGCGCGCAAGCCGGGAATGTCGCGCGACGATCTGCTCAACACGAACGCAGGCATCGTCAAGCAAGTCGCCGAGCAGGTGAAGGCGAGCTCGCCGAACGCGATCATCATCGTCGTCTCGAATCCGCTCGACGTGATGTGCTACGTCGCGAAGCAGGTCACCGGCTTTCCCCGCGAGCGCGTACTGGGCATGGCGGGCGTGCTCGACACGGCGCGTTATCGCGCGTTCCTCGCCGAGGCGCTCGACGTCTCCGTGCGCGACATTCAGGCGATGGTGCTCGGCGGGCACGGCGACACGATGGTGCCGCTCATCTCGTACACCAGCGTGAGCGGGATCCCGATCACGCAGCTCATCGACAAGGGCAAGCTGGACGCGATCGTCGACCGCACGCGCAACGGCGGTGCCGAGATCGTCAAGCACCTGAAGACGGGCTCGGCGTACTACGCGCCGTCGGCGGGCGCGGTGCAGATGGCTGAAGCGATCGTGAACGATCAGAAGCGCATTCTGCCGTGCGCGGCCTGGCTCGAGGGCGAGTACGGGATGAATGGCCTCTACCTTGGCGTGCCGTGCAAACTTGGTCGCAAAGGCCTGGAGCGCGTGATCGAAGTGGAGCTCACCGCCGACGAGCGCACCGCGCTCGAGAAGAGCGCCGAGGCGGTCCGCGAGCCGATGCGCGCCGTGAAGCTGTGAGTGGCAACGCTGTCACAACGTTCTACCGCTCCACGATTGGCAAGAAGGTCATCATGGGGGTCACGGGGCTGATCGGCATCGGCTTCGTGCTCCTCCACATCGCGGGAAATCTTCAGGCGTTCGTCGGGCAGGCGAAGTTGAACGCGTATAGCGCGATGCTGCATGGTCCGCTGAACGAGCTGTTGTGGGTGGTGCGGGTCGTGCTGATCGTCGCGGTCATTCTGCACGTGATGATGGCGTATCAGCTGACGATGCGATCGCGCGCGGCGCGACCCGTCGCCTACCAGCATCGCGAGCCGCAGGTGTCGACGCTCGCCTCGCGCACGATGAAGTGGGGCGGCGTGCTTCTCCTCGTCTTCATCGTCTTCCACATCCTGCACTTCACGACGGAAACGATCGACCCCAGCGGCTCACGCGGGATGATCGACCTCCGCGGCGACAAGGATGTCTACGGCAACATCGTCGCGAGCTTCCGAATTTGGTGGGTCACGGCGTTTTACCTGATCGCGATGGTGTTCCTCGGCCTGCATCTGTATCACGGCGCGTGGAGCTCGATCCGGACGCTGGGGTACGCGAAGACGGCGGTGAATCCGCTGCGGCGGCGCCTCGCGCTTGCCGTCGCCGTCATCGTTTGGCTCGGCTTCACGCTCGTTCCGCTCGGCGTTGTCGCCGGCTTCATCAGGTAACGGCAGCCATGGAATTGCGATCGAAGACTCCTTCCGGGCCGCTCGTCGAGAAGTGGAGCAAGCACCGCTTCGAGATGAAGCTGGTGAACCCGGCGAACAAACGGAAATACACGGTCATCGTCGTCGGGTCGGGACTCGCCGGCGGCGCGGCGGCGGCGAGCCTCAGCGAGCTTGGATACAACGTCAAGTGCTTCTGCTTCCAGGACTCGCCGCGGCGCGCGCACAGCATCGCGGCGCAGGGCGGCATCAACGCGGCGAAAAATTACCAGAACGACGGCGACAGCATCTACCGGCTGTTCTACGACACGATCAAAGGCGGTGATTTCCGCTCGCGCGAGGCGAACGTGTACCGTCTCGCGGAAGTCAGCGTGAACATCATCGACCAATGTGTCGCGCAGGGCGTGCCCTTCGCGCGTGAGTACGGCGGACTACTGGCCAATCGATCGTTCGGTGGGGCGCAGGTGTCGCGCACATTCTACGCGCGCGGACAAACGGGCCAGCAGCTTCTCCTCGGCTGCTATCAGGCGCTCGAGAAGGAAGTCTCGCGCGGCGGCGTGACGATGTACCCGCGCACCGAGATGCTCGATGTCGTCGTCGTGAACGGCCGAGCGCGCGGCATCGTGACGCGCGACATGGTGAGCGGAGCGATCGAGACCCATCTCGCCGACGCGGTCATCCTCGGCACCGGCGGCTACGGGAACGTCTTCTACCTGTCCACGAATGCGAAAGGGTCGAACGTCACGGCGATCTGGCGCGCCTACAAGCGCGGAGCCGCGTTCGCGAATCCGTGCTTCACACAGATCCATCCGACGTGCATTCCGGTGAGCGGCGAACATCAGTCGAAGCTGACGCTGATGAGTGAGTCGCTGCGCAACGACGGCCGCGTCTGGGTCCCGAAGCGAAAGGAAGACTGCGCGAAGCGGCCAAGAGACATTCCGGAGCAGGACCGCGACTACTACCTCGAGCGCAAATATCCGAGCTTCGGCAACCTGTCGCCGCGTGACATCGCGTCGCGCGCGGCGAAGGAAGTGTGCGACGAAGGACGCGGCGTCGGGCCGGGCGGCCGTGGTGTGTATCTCGACTTCGGCGACGCGATCAAGCGACTCGGCCGCGACAAGATCGCCGAGCGGTATGGCAATCTGTTCGAGATGTACGAGCGCATCACGGACGAGAACCCGTACGAAGTCCCGATGCGGATTTATCCCGCCGTGCACTACACGATGGGCGGGCTCTGGGTGGACTACAACCTGATGAGCACCGTGCCGGGGCTTCACGTCATCGGCGAGGCGAACTTTTCCGACCACGGCGCGAACCGGCTCGGGGCGAGCGCGCTCATGCAGGGACTTGCCGACGGCTACTTCGTCGTGCCGCTGACGATCGGCGATTACTTCGGCTCGAACAAGCTCGAGCAAGTGGCCGCCGACAACCCGGCGGTTCGCGCGACGGAAGACGAGGTGCGCGCGCGCACCGAACGCTTGCTGTCGATCAACGGCTCGCGAACGGTGACGTCGATCCACCGCGAGCTGGGGCGCATCCTGTGGGAGTACTGCGGCATGGCGCGAGACGCGGCGGGACTCGAGAAAGCGCTGCGGCTCATCCCGCAGTTGCGCGAGGAGTTCTGGCGTGACGTCCGCGTTCCCGGCACCGGGGCGGAGCTTAACCAGTCACTCGAGCATGCGGGGCGCGTCGCCGATTTCCTCGAGTTGGCCGAGCTGATGTGTATCGACGCGCTGCACCGCGAGGAGTCGTGCGGCGGACACTTCCGAACCGAGCACCAGACTGCCGACGGCGAAGCGCTGCGTCACGACGACAGGTTCGCATACGTCGCCGCATGGGAGTACGGCGGCGACGCGAAGCCGCCGATCCTGCACAAGGAGCCGCTGGCGTTCGAGAACGTTGCGCTTTCGCAGAGGTCGTACAAGTGAACATCACGCTTCATGTGTGGCGGCAGTCCGGACCGGACGCGCCGGGCACGATGGTCAAGTACGACGCGAAGGACGTCAGTCCGGACATGTCGTTCCTCGAGATGCTCGACGTCGTGAACGAAGGACTCGTCGAGCGCGGAGAGATACCGATCGCGTTCGACCATGACTGCCGAGAGGGGATCTGCGGCTCGTGCGGCGTGATGATCAACGGCATTGCGCACGGACCGATGCCGGGCACCGCGACATGCCAGCTGCACATGCGAAGCTTCGAGGACGGTGCCGAGGTTCACGTCGAGCCGTGGCGATCGCGTGCCTTCCCGGTGATCAAGGATCTGGTCGTGAACCGCGGTGCGTTCGACCGCATCATCGCGGCCGGTGGTTTCATTACCGCGCCGACCGGCGGCGCACGAGACGCGAACACCATCCCGGTGCCGAAGGACATGGCCGACGACGCCATGGACGCGGCAGCTTGCATCGGGTGCGGGGCCTGTGTCGCGGCGTGTCCCAATGGGTCAGCATCGCTGTTCACAGCCGCCAAGATCTCGCATCTCGGATTGCTGCCGCAGGGGCAGCCGGAGCGAATCCGCCGTGCGCTCCGCATGGTTGCGCAGATGGACGACGAGGGGTTCGGCCACTGCTCGCTGTACGGCGAGTGCCAGGAGGCGTGCCCGAAAGAGATCAGCATCGACGTGATCGCGCGCATGAACCGCGATTTTGTCGTGGCGTCGATGCACGCGAAGGAAGAGCGCGTTCTCGGTGGAACCGGCTGAGAGGCGGATGTTGGCGCGGCGCGTGCAGCCGCGCTGGGGCATGACGGACCCGCGGCCCGGCGAGAACGGCGGGCAGATTCCGGAAAAGTTGTATGGAGACGCCGAGGCTCAGCTCGGCGGCGCGGACGCCGTCGAGAAGACGACGTACGTCCAAGGCAGAGGCACAAGCCCAGAAGGGCGAACGCCGCCGGGCCGACCGACGGCAATCGTCAGTTCGCGGGGCGTAAGCCTATTGATCTGGGTGGTACTGATCGTGGTGGCGATGCTCGCCGTGCTCTACGTCGGCGCGGCGTTCGCCTGACTCAGAGCTTCGGCAGGGTCACGCCGACCTGGCTCTGATATTTCCCGCCCTTGTCCTTGTACGACACTTCCGGCTCTTCCTCGCCGCGGAAGAAGAGGACCTGGGCGATCCCTTCGTTGGCGTAGATGCGCGCCGGCAGCGGCGTCGTGTTCGAGATTTCGAGGGTGACGAAGCCCTCCCACTCCGGCTCGAACGGGGTGACGTTGGTGATGATGCCACATCGCGCGTAGGTCGACTTGCCGACCGTCACGGTGAGCACGTTGCGCGGGATCCGGAAATACTCGACCGAGCGGGCGAGGGCGAACGAGTTGGGCGGCACGATGCAGGTGTCGCCCTCGTATTCGACGAACGATTTTGGGTCGAACGCCTTGGGGTCGACGATCGAGCTCATCACGTTGGTGAAGATTCGAAACTCGCGCGCGACGCGCATGTCGTAGCCGTAGGAGCTCACGCCGTAGGAGATGACGCCTTTGCGGACCTGCCGGTCCTCGAACGGCTCGATCATGCCTGTTTCACGGGCCATGCGAGTGATCCAGCGATCGGACATGATCATCGTTGGCGAATCCGGAGAGATGTGAGTTTGGGCGCGTCCGGGCAGGGATTGGCGAGCGAATCGCCGCGGCGCGGGAACGTGCGCCGGGAAAATTCGCACAGCGATGCGCGAAGGCACAGACCCTAGACTGGAAATCAGGGCTCCGATAACTTTCGGTCTGACTTAGTGAAACTTTTCACGAAGTTGGGAGAGAGATGCTCCACACGTATTTCCCCGTCCTGCTTCTGCTCGGTTTTGTCATCTTGAATGCGGTGCTGATGTTGGGGCTCTCCCACCTCACGCTCCGCCCCCGACCCACCCCCGTAAAATCGACGCCGTACGAGTCGGGTATGCCGCCCCTCGGAGACGCGCACGAGCGCTTCTCCGTGAAGTTCTACATGGTGGCGGTGCTGTTCATCATCTTCGACATCGAAACGGTGTTCATGATCCCGTGGGGCGCGTACTACCGACAGCTGTCGTGTAGCGTCCCGCTGGTCAACGACATCTGCCCGGTTGGACATCTCTCGTTATTCGGCCTGAGCGAGATGGTCGTGTTCATCGTCATCCTGCTCGTCGGCTTCATCTACGTGTGGAAGAAGGGAGCGCTGCAATGGGATTGAGCCCGCGGCCCGAATCACGCCTCGTCCAGACGCACAGCGACGAGCCGTGGATCACGACGCGCCTCGACGCGTTCGTGAACTGGGGACGGAAAAACTCGCTCTGGCCGATGCCGTTCGGCACCGCCTGCTGCGCGATCGAGTTCATGGCCACGGCGGCGAGCAAGTACGATCTGGCTCGCTTCGGCATGGAACGCCAGGCGTTCTCGCCGCGACAGGCGGATCTGCTCATCTGCGCCGGCCGCGTTCCGTTCAAGCTGGCGCCGGTGCTGCGCCGCATCTGGCAGCAGATGCCGCAACCCAAGTGGTGCATCTCGATGGGCGCGTGCGCGTCGTCGGGCAACGGCATCTTCGACAACTACGCGGTCGTGCAAGGCATCGACAACATCATCCCGGTCGACGTCTACGTCCCCGGCTGTCCGCCGCGCCCGGAAGGGCTGATCTACGGCATCATGATGCTTCAGAAGAAAGTCGAGAACGAGCGTTCGAGCGATAAATCGCTGCGCAACGAGCTCGAGCCGGATCCCAAGAGCCAGCTCTACCTCGAGCCCCACGTGATCGACGAGCTGTCCGAGCCGTTCGGCAACTCGGTCCATCAAACGCGCTCCGGCCTGTGAGCAACGACCCGGGAAAGCCGACGTTCACGCCGGTCATCGCCGGCAGCGCGATTGCGTCCGGGGATCCGGCTGGATTGCCGGTCACGCGCAAGAACGTCGCGCATCGCGGCGGCGACGTGAATCCCTCCGCCGGCGCGCTCAAAGAGGCGTTCGGCGCCGCTGTGAGACGCGTCGACGTCGTGTGGGGCGAGACCACGGTGTACGTCGACATGGCTCGCGCGCACGACGTCATTCAATGGCTGCACGACGACGCGTCGCAGCGCTACGACTACCTCTCGGATGTGACGGCGGTCGAGTTCCGTGATCTCGAGCAGCCGATCGAAGTCGTGTGGCACCTGCGCTCGCTCCCGTATCGTCGCTTCATCCGCATCAAGGCGCAGATCGAGCGAGGCCAGAAGCTCGAAGCGCCCAGCGTGTGGGACATCTACCGCGGCGCGGATTGGTTGGAGCGCGAGTGCTACGACATGTTCGGCCTCCGCTTCGTCGGGCATCCCGATCTTCGCCGGTTGCTGATGTGGGAGCAGTACAAAGAGGGATATCCGTTGCGAAAGGATTTTCCGGCGCGCGGCCGGTTCAGCCGCTCGGAGCAGCTGCGGCAGGCGCTCGCGGCGAATCCCGAAGCGCGCTACTCGAAGGAAGAGCTGTCGATCGCCGATGCCTTCGAGGATTTGCCCGACGACATGAAGCGCCGGCTCGGAACCGGCGAGCGAGTGGGAGAGTAGCGATGGCGACCACCAAGCGAACGGTCGAAGTCGAGCTCTCGACCACAGGCGTCGACGCCCAGGGCCGGCCGCAGCGCGTGCCGCTCGCCGTCGACGAATCCGGCAACGTCCTTACGCTCGCCGCGCCCGCGCAGATCGAGCCGGAGCTCGAGGGTGAGCACATGCTCATCAACATCGGGCCGCAGCATCCGGCCACGCACGGCGTGCTCCGCCTCGTCCTCGAGCTCGACGGCGAAACCGTCGTGCGCTGTATCCCGCACATCGGGTATCTGCACTGCGGCTTCGAGAAGATGGGGGAGTACCGCCAGTACAACCAGATCATCCCGTACACCGATCGCGAGGACTACCTCAACTCACCGGGCAACAACGTCGCGTTCGCGCTCGGCGCGGAGATGTTGTTCGGGATCGAGATCACCGAGCGGTGCAAAGTCCTGCGCGTCATGCTGTGCGAGATGTCGCGCATCATCTCGCACCTCGTCTGGCTCGGCACGACCTGCATCGACATCGGCGCCTACACGCCGTTCCTGTGGGCCTTCCAGCAGCGCGAGAAGATCTACGAGCTGTTCGAGGCGTGGATCGGCGCGCGCCTGACGACGACGTTCACGCGCGTCGGCGGCATGGGCGCCGACATCCCCGACGGGTGGCTCGAGGGACTCACCGCCTTCACGCACAACTTCCCGAAGGTGGTCGACGAGATCGACCGCATCATCACGCGCAACGGTATTTGGGTCGGCCGCACGGTCGGACTCGGCGTGATGTCGCCGGAAGAAGCGGTGAACTACGGGCTCTCCGGCCCGATGGTGCGCGCATCGGGAGTCGCGTTTGACGTCCGACGAGACTTCCCTTATCTGGACTACGAGACGTACGACTTCGATGTCCCCGTCGGCACGAACGGCGACGTCTACGATCGTTTTCTCATCCGCATGGAAGAGCTTCGCCAGTCGACGCGAATTCTCGAGCAGACGATCAAGCGCCTGCCCGACGGCCCGGTGAACGTGAACGACCACCGCGTCGTCCTGCCGCCAAAGAGCAAGGCGACGAGCGACATGGAATCCATGATCCATCACTTCAAGCAGGTGATGGAAGGACCGCGTCCGCCGATCGGCGAGTGTTACGTCGCGGTGGAAAGTCCCAAGGGTGAGAAAGGCTACTACATGGTGTCCGACGGCAGTCCAAAGCCGGTACGCTGGCGCATCCGTCCACCGTCGTTCGTGAACCTTTCGGCGATTCCGCGCATGGTTGAAGGCCACCTCTTGTCGGACGTCATCGCCATCAACGCGTCGATTGACATCGTCATGGGGGAGATCGACCGGTGACCGTCATCCTCTGCGAGCACAGCGAGCGGAGGATCTACTGTCCCTGCTCCGAAGCAGCTTCCGTGGTAACTCACAATAGATCCCCCGGGCCTACGGCCCGGAGGATGACATGAAAGAGAGCACTCCGCAGTACTTCCGCCCCGAGATCACGCGCGAGTCCGGCGACCTGCATTCGCCGGCGCACGCATCGCACGGCGACTTGGCGCACCATCACGAAGCGTACAAGCCGGTCTTCACAACGGGCAGCGCACGTCGAAAGGAGCTGGACGAGATCCTCACGCGCTACCCGACGAAAATGGCGGCGCTCCTCCCAGCACTCTGGATCGTGCAGCACGAGCGCGGCTGGGTGAGCGAAGAGGGCATGGTCGAAGTCGCCGAGGCGCTGGAGATCACGCCAGCGTACGTGAAGGGCGTCGTCACGTTCTACACGATGTATCACCAACACCCGGTTGGCCGGCACTTCATTCAGGTCTGCACGACGTCGCCATGCAACGTGTGCGGCGCCGAAGATGTCGTGGACGCGTTCCTCAAACACACGGGCTGCTACGAGCTCGGCCAGACGTCGCCCGACGGCAAGTACACGGTGATCGAGGTCGAGTGCCTCGGCGCCTGTGGTTTCGCCACGCCGATCATGATCAACGAGGACTTCGTCGAGTCCGTGACTCCGGAAAAGGTGCCGGAGATTCTCGCAGGCCTCGCATAATCCCATGGGATATCCGCACAAACCGCACGCCAAGGAAACGACGGTCCTGTCGCAGTATTTCGGGGACCGCGAGGCGACCACGCTCGACGGCTGGAAGAAGCGCGGAGGTTACAAGGCGCTTCGCACGGCCCTCGGTATGACGCCGGCCGATATCGTCAACGTCGTAAAGGATTCGGGCCTCCGTGGACGCGGCGGCGCCGGCTTCCCAACGGGGTTGAAGTGGTCGTTCATGAAGCCCGGCGACGGCAAGCCGCACTATCTCTGCTGCAACGCCGACGAGTCGGAGCCTGGCACGTTCAAGGACCGCGAGATCATGCGGTGGACGCCGCACGCGCTGATCGAAGGTTGTGCGATCGGATCGTACGCCATCGGCGCCGAGACGTGCTACATCTACATTCGTGGTGAGTTCACCGAGCCGATCGCGCGCGTGGAAGCAGCACTCAAGGACTGCTACGCCGATGGCACCCTCGGCAAGAACGCGATGGGGAGCGGAAAGACGGTCAACGTCTACGTCCATCGCGGGGCCGGCGCGTACATCTGCGGCGAAGAGACCGCCCTCATGAATTCGCTCGAGGGCCGTCGCGGGAATCCACGGATCAAACCGCCGTTCCCGGCGGTGTCCGGCGTGTTCGCCAAGCCGACGACGATCAACAACGTCGAGACGCTGGCCGCGGTGCCGCACATCCTCAACAACGGCGCGGCGTGGTACAAGCAGTGGATGCGCGCGGACAATCCCAAGAGCACCGGCACCAAGCTCTATTCGGTCTGCGGCAATATCCAGCGTCCGGGCAACTACGAAGTGCCGATGGGCTTCCCGTTCAAAGAGTTCTTATACGACCTTTGCGGCGGCCCGCTCCCCGGCCGAAAGTTCCGCGCGATCATCCCTGGCGGCATCTCGGTGCCGATCCAGACGGTCGAGGAAGCCGAGGCCAGCCTGATGGATTATGAAGGCTTCGTCGCGCAGGGGACGATGCTTGGATCGGGAGGCGTCATCATCATCGACGACGCGCAGAACCTCGTGAAGCAAATCGCCCGCGCCGCTCGCTTCTTCGCTCACGAGAGCTGCGCGCAGTGCACGCAATGTCGTGAAGGCACCGCGTGGACGACGAAGATCCTCGAGCGGATCGTGGAAGGCGAGGGAACGACGGAAGACCTCGACACGCTGCTCGAGATCGCCGAGAACATGACGGGCAAGACGATCTGCGTGTTGAGCGACTCGTGCGCCACGCCGGTTGTCTCGGGGCTCAAGAAGTTCCGCGAAGATTTCGAGGCGTTGATCAAGAAGCGAAAGCACCATCTAGTTCCGGCGGTCGCATGAGAGTCAGCTGTCATTCTCTGCGAGCGCAGCGAGCGGAGAATCTACTGTCCCGTTGCCGTGGCCAATTCCTCGGATCTCACAATAGATCCTCCCGCCGCGGCGCGGCGGGAGGATGACGGCTCATGCCTGATCTCGTAAACCTCACCATAGAAGGACGCCAGGTGAGCGTCCCCGCCGGCACCTCGATTCTCGAGGCGGCGAAGCACGCGGGCATTCTGGTGCCGCACTACTGCTATCACCCGGGCTTGCCCGTGGCCGGGGTATGCCGCATGTGCCTCGTGGAAGTCGAGAAGGCGCCGAAGCTCGCGCCTTCATGCGCGACGGCGGTGGCCGAGGGCCAGGTCGTTCACGTGCACTCGCAGAAGTCCGTCGAAGCGCGGACGGGCGTCCTCGAGATGCTGCTCATCAACCATCCGCTCGATTGCCCGATCTGCGATCAGGCCGGCGAATGTGAGCTGCAGGACTACACCTACATGGAAGGGCGCTCTGAGGGCCGCTATCGCGATCCGAAGCGCTTCAATCCGGTCGAGGACTTCGGCGGCGACGTCATGTACACGCCGAACCGCTGCATTCTCTGCACCCGGTGTGTGCGATTCATGGACGACGTCGCGCACGACTCTGTGCTCAACGTGAGTGAGCGCGGCGATCGTGCGGTGATCGGCAAGTTCGAGGGCCGCGACATGACGCACCCGTGGGCCGGGAACGTCATCGATCTGTGCCCGGTGGGCGCCCTGTTGTCGAAGGACTCGCTGAACAAGGCGCGCGCCTGGGAGCTCGATCGCACCGCGTCGGTGTGCACGAGCTGCTCGCAGGGCTGCAACATGATCGTCGAGACGCGCGACAACATGGTGGTTCGCCTCCGTCCGCGGCCGAACGACGACGTCAACAAGTACTTCATGTGCGATCACGGTCGCCTGAACTACCGTTGGATCAACCGCCAGGATCGCGTCGACGTTCCGCTCGTGCGACGCGACGAGGGGCTAGGGACCATCGATTGGTCGATCGCCGTTGGGGAGGCGGCGGACCTGCTTCGCGGCAAACGGGCGTTCGTGCTCGCGTCGCCGAACCTCTCGAACGAAGCGCTGTTCCTGTTGTCGGAGCTTGCGCGGCGTACGGGTGGCTCCGGGACGTTCCGGGTGGTCAAGGGCGACGAAGCGCCGCTGCCCGGCGTGGAGGACCTGTCGCTCCGTGCCGATCGCGCCGCCAATGCGCGGGGCGCCGAGCTGTTCGGATTCGCGCGCAGCGAGAACCCGCTCGCCAATCTCGGAAGTGGTGACGTGCTGATCGTCGTCGACGAGGAGCTCGCCGGAATCGACGCCCCGAACGTCGCCAACGCCGCCGGCATCATCGTGATCGGCACGACGCTGCCGCACTGGGCGCTGCACCTCGCCGCCGTCGTACTTCCGATCGCGAACTTCGCGGAAGAGGAAGGCACGTTCACCAATCTGCGCGGCCGCGTTCAACGCTTCCTGCAAGCACGCGCCGCGCCGGGCTTCGCGCGTCCGAGCTGGTACGTCCTGTCCGACCTGCTCCGCGCGATCGGCGCTTCCGTCGACTACTCGCTGGCGAGCGACGTCTTCGGCGCGCTCGCCGTGGCAAACGCGGAATTCTCGGGGATGTCGTACGACGTCCTTGGCCTCAGAGGACGCGCGATCGCCAGCGCGTCGCGCGCGGAGGCGACCGTATGACCGTCCTCGCGTTGCTCCAAGCGGCGACGACCGGCGACGGACTTGTGCACGCGTCGCAGCCCGAGAGCGGCGGCGTGTGGTTCCTCGCGACGGTCATCAAGATGCTGCTGACCTTCACGATTTATATGATCGGCGTGATGCTGGTCATCTGGGCCGAGCGGCGCATCTGCGGCTTCATCCAGGATCGCCTCGGCCCCAACCGCGTTGGTCCCGCCGGACTCCTTCAGTCCGTGGCCGACGGCGTGAAGAACATCATGAAGGAAGAGACGTATCCCGGGCAGGCGTACCTTCCGCTCTTCGTGCTCGCGCCGGTAATGGCGTTCATTCCGGCGCTTCTCACTTGGTCGGTGATCCCGTACGGCGCGCCGTGGCAGTCCAAGTGGGGCCTGATCGACACGGCGCTCGCGCCGATGCCGATCGGCTTTCTCTTCATCCTGTCGATCGCTTCGCTCGGCGTGTATGGCATCGTACTCGCCGGGTGGTCGTCGAACAACAAGTATTCTTTGCTCGGCGGACTTCGCTCGAGCGCTCAGATGATCTCTTACGAGATTTCGATGGGGATGTCCACCATCCCTGTCCTGATTCTGGCCGGGAATGTCTCGCTGAGCCGGATCGTCGAGCAGCAGGGCGGGTGGGGCATCCACTGGAACGTGGTCAATGTGACGATCGCGTTCGTCGTATTCATGATCGCCGCGTTCGCCGAGACGAACCGAGTGCCGTTCGATCTGCCTGAGGCCGAATCCGAGCTCGTCGCGGGCTATCACGCAGAGTACAGCGCGATGAAGTTCTCGATGTTCTTCATCGCCGAGTACGCGAACATCATGACGGCGAGCGCGCTCATGGCGACGCTCTTCTTCGGTGGATGGGACATTCCGTTCACGATGTGGGACAACATTGCGCCGCACACTTTCGCCAAGACGCTGGCGACCTTTGCCTTTTTCTGGGTGAAGATCCTTTTCTTCGTCTTCGTGTTCATCTGGGTGCGCTGGACGCTGCCGCGCTTCCGCTACGACCAGCTCATGGCGCTCGGCTGGAAGTTCATGTTGCCGGTGGCGCTCGGGTACGTAGTCGTCGTCGCCGGCGCGACGCTGATCCTCGAATCGGCCGGGATCCATCCGGCGTCCTGGCAATTCGCGCTCATCATGCTGGCGATCAACGTCGTGCTCGTCGCCGTGATGTTCGGCATTGTAGACCGCGGGCGGCTGATCAGCCCCGCGTATTCACGGTTGGACAAACGCGATCTCCGGAAGCTGCGTCGCCTCGACGCCGCGCGGATGCGCCCGATCACTTCCGAGGGAGGCGCCGACTGATGGCGATTGGCATAAAGGTGCTTGAGCGGCCGATCAAGCAGACGAGTTACGTGCGGGCGACGCTGAGCGGCATGGCGCTCACGCTCAAGCACCTGCTCGATCCCGACAAGGTCACGATCCAGTATCCGGATCAGAAATGGCCGCTCTCGCCGCGGTGGCGCGGCACGCACCGCATGCTGACGAACGAGGAAGGGAAGGCGAAGTGCGTCGCGTGCGGCCTGTGTCCGACGGTGTGCCCGTCGAACTGCATCAAGCTCGTACCGGGTGAGGACGAAAACGGTAATCGCTATCCGCTGGTCTTCGAGATCGACGAGTTCCGTTGCATCTTCTGCGGCTATTGCCAGGAAGTGTGTCCGGAGGAGGCGATCCACGTCGGCCGGCACTACGAGAACTCGGAGTACAGCCGCGAGGGATTCGTCTACGATCTCGAGCGGCTGATGGCGCAGACGCATCCGGTCTGCGAGATGTGGGACCCGGCCGACCCGAAGGGCGAGTGATGCAGACGGCGCAAACACTGTCGATGCCGCACGGAACGCTGCCGCTGCTCTACACGTTCCACTTCTATCTCTTTGCGCTGCTTGCCGTGGTGTCGGCGCTGCTCTTCGTGACGCGCAAGAGTCCGGTGGCCGCGGCGCTCTGGCTCGTGAACACGATGTTCTGCCTGGCCGCGCTCTACGTGATGCTCGACGCCCAGTTCATCGGCGCGATCCAGGTGCTGGTGTACGCCGGCGCGATCATGGTCGTGTTCCTCTTTGTGATCATGTTGCTCAACCTCGGCCATGGCGGCATCGGCGATACGCGCGGTCTCGGCTGGAAACTGGCCGCCGGCGCGGTTGGACTCGGCATCCTCGCCGAGATCTTCGCGCTCACTAAGGCGCGCGCGCCGACGATCCTGACGCTTCCCGAGGGCTTCACGGCTAGGGAGGTCGCGCAAACCGGCGCGATCGCCCCAATCGCGGCGCCGCTCTTCAACGAATACCTCCTCGCGTTCGAGGTCACGAGCATTTTGCTGCTCGCGGCGGTCGTCGGCGCGGTGGTGCTTGGGAAACAGCGCGGAGACGAACATGCTCGGTGAGGCGCTCTTCTTCTCGGCCGTGCTCTTCGTGATCGGCCTGTTCGGCGTGCTGATTCGGCGCAACGCAATCATCGTGTTCATGTGCGTCGAGCTGATGCTCAACGCGGTGAACCTGACCTTCGTCGCCTTCGCGCAGCAGTACGGCGCCGGTGGACAGGTCTTCGTGTTCTTCGTGATGACGGTGGCGGCGGCCGAGGCGGCCGTCGGACTGGCGATCATCATCGCCCTCTTCCGTCATCGACAGACGGTCGACCTTCAGAACATCAACCTCCTCAAGGGCTGATGCTTCCTCTTCTTCAAGCGGCGGCGGCGGCCGCGCACCCACTCGACGGCACGGCCGCCCGGTGGTTGTGGGCGGTCCCGCTGCTTCCGCTCGCCGGTTTCGTCATCAACGGCGCTCTATCGATTCTTCCGGCCTATCATGCTGGCGCGGCCGATCCCGGACTCGCGCATGGTGACGGCCACGGCGCCGCGCACCTCGAGACCGAGACCCCGGACACGGCCGGCGCCCACGCCGACGATCACCATCCGGTGAAGCGGCATCGCTACGCCGGCCTGGTGAGCATCATTGGGCCGGGCGTGCTCATGGTGTCGTTCCTCCTGTCCGCGATGATCTTCTTCGCGATGCGAGGAGCGGGCGGAGGCGCGATGACCGAACCGTTCATCCAGCGGTACTTCTCCTGGATGCCGGTCGGCGATCTCAAAATCGACGCCGCGTTCCACCTGGATCAGCTATCGATGATGATGACGCTCGTCGTCACCGGCGTTGGCATGCTGATTCACATCTTCAGCGTCGGATACATGCAGGACGATCCGGGGTATCCGCGCTACTTCTCGTATTTGAACCTGTTCGTCTTCTTCATGCTGCTGCTCGTCCTGGGCGGCAACTACCCGTTCTTGTTCATCGGGTGGGAAGGGGTCGGACTCTGCTCGTATCTGCTGATCGGGTTCTGGTTCAGCGACAAAGCCAACGCCGACGCCGGCAAGAAGGCGTTCGTCGTCAACCGGATTGGCGACTTTGGCTTCCTGATCGCGATGTTCCTCATGTTCGCGAACATGGGGACTCTCGATTTCACCGGCGTCCGCGCCGCGACGCAATCGCTGCCGGTGGGCGGCGCGCTGGTTACGGCGATCTGTCTTTTCCTTTTCCTGGGCTGTGTCGGCAAGAGCGCCCAGATCCCGCTCTACGTTTGGTTGCCTGACGCCATGGCCGGTCCGACACCCGTCTCCGCGCTGATCCACGCGGCGACGATGGTGACGGCGGGCGTCTACCTCGTCGCCCGGAGCAGTTTCCTCTTCTCGCACGCGCCCGTCGCGCAGCTAGTCGTCGTGCTCGTCGGCGCGGTCACGGCGATCTTCTCGGCATCGATCGGCCTCAAGCAGTGGGATATCAAGAAGGTCCTCGCGTATTCGACGGTCTCGCAGCTCGGCTACATGTTCATCGGCGTCGGTTCCGGCGCTTATGTCGCCGGCGTCTTCCATCTCGTAACCCACGCCTTCTTCAAGGCGCTCCTGTTCCTCGGCTCCGGCTCGGTGATCTACGCCATGCACGCCGCGTATCACCACACCGACAACCACGACGACGCCCAGGACATGCGCAACATGGGCGGGCTGCGGCAGTACCTGCCGATCACCTTCATCCTCATGTGGATCGCGACGCTGGCGATCGCCGGCATCCCGCCGCTCTCCGGGTTCTTCTCGAAGGACGAGATCCTCGGCTCACTCTTCGCGCGCGCCGAGCATTCGACGATCGCCAGCGCGCATCTGTTCGGACTGGCGGGGAGCGTCTGGCTTTACTTCTCGTGGGCTCTTGGGCTGGCCGCCGCGTTCATGACCGCGACGTACATGACGCGCATGATGCTGTACACCTTCCACGGACCCAATCGCACGGGCGAGGCCGAACGTTCGCACCTGCGCGAGGCGCCGTGGGTGATGACCGGTCCGCTCGTCGTGTTGGCCATTCTCGCCGCGTTTGGCGGTTGGCTCAATCTCCCAGAGCTGATACCGATCGGTAGAGTCGGCCTCCTCGATCACTGGCTCGAGCCGGTGGTTGGCGAGTCGACGAGGTTTGTCGTCGCTGGAGCCCCCGAGGCGTCGCCAGGGCTCGAGTACGGGCTCATTGCGCTTGCGGTGCTCATCGGGGTCGCGGGTATCACGACGGCAATCATCAAGCTCAAGCCGGCGACGCTGGTGCCGAAGCGCGAAGCCCCGCAAGAGGAAGGCTTCGAGAGGGTCCTTCTCGACAAGTACTATGTCGACGAGATCTACGACGACGCGATCGTGAAGCCCGTCGTCGGCATTTCGCGCGGCGTGCTGTGGCGCGGCGTCGATGCCGGCTTGATCGACGGCCTCGGCGTCAATGGCAGCGCCTACTTGACGCGCTTCGTGGGATGGGTCGGCTCGCAGCTTCAGTCGGGGCAGCTCGGCACGTACGCGTGGGTGCTCGCTCTCGGTGTCCTCGCCGTTCTCGGCGCCTTCGGCTTACGGTAGCGGCGGAATCAACGACATGAACGCGTTTCTCGCTTCGATCGGGTACCAGCGCTGGATCCTTCCGGTACTCTTGATCATTCCGCTCGCCGGCGCCGCCGTCATTTGGTTCCAGGGCGCGCGGCGCAAGGGAGCCGACGGCGACGAAGTCGTGAACGGTACGGCGTCGAGCCCGCGAGGAATCGCGCTGCTGACGTTCGCGATCGAGTTCGCCGTTTCGATCGGCTTGTGGTGGAGCTTCGACCCGGCGAACGCCGCGTGGCAATCAGTAATCGATACGCCGTGGATTCCGTCGTGGGGCGTGCGCTTTACGCTCGGCGTCGACGGCATCGCCGTCATGATGATTCTCCTCACGACGTTCATCATGCTGCTCTCGGTGGGCGGGAGCTGGACGAGCATTCGCGCGCGCACACACAGCTACTACGCGCTGCTGCTCGTGCTCACGACCGGCATGCTCGGCGTCTTCATGGCGCTCGATCTCTTCCTCTTCTACGTGATGTGGGAAGTGATGCTCGTGCCGATGTACTTCATCATCGGCATCTGGGGCGGCGACCGGCGCATCTACGCCAGCATCAAGTTCTTCTTGTACACGATGGTCGGCTCGATGCTGATGCTCGCCGCCATCGTGTATCTCGGCTATTCGGCGCGCAATCCGGTCACTGGCGGGCCCTCGTTCAACTACGACTACGTTCTGCAGCACGCCGCGCTCACCTCCACCGCGGCCAAGTGGCTGTTCGGCGGCTTCTTCCTCGCCTTCGCGGTGAAGGTGCCGATGTTCCCGTTCCACACCTGGCTGCCCGACGCGCACGTCGAAGCGCCGACAGCCGGCTCGGTGGTGCTGGCGAGCATCATGCTGAAGCTCGGCACCTTCGGCTTCATTCGTCTCGCCGTGCCGCTCTTTCCGTCGGCGGCCATGAGCCCGACGATCCGCTCGATCATCCTCGGTCTCGCCGTCGTCGGCATCGTGTACGGTGCGCTCGTGTCGCTCGTGCAGCCCGACTTCAAGAAGCTCGTCGCGTATTCGTCGGTCAGCCACCTCGGCTTCGTGATGCTCGGCATCTTCGCGCTCACCGTCCAGAGCGTGCAAGGCGCGTTCATGGTCATGATCAACCACGGCATCTCGACGGGCGCGCTGTTCTTCCTCATCGGCATGATCTACGAGCGCCGGCACACGCGGCTGATCGAATCCTACGGCGGGATCGCGCGCGTCGTGCCATTGTTCGCGGCGATGCTGACGATCGTCACGTTCAGCAGCATCGGCCTGCCGGGGACGAACGGCTTCATCGGCGAGTTCCTCGTGCTCATCGGCGCCTTCCGCACGGAGCCGGTGCTTGTGCTCATCGCCACGACCGTCGTCATCATCTCGGCGGCGTATCTTCTCTGGGCCATTCAGCGGATTCTCTTCAATCCGCTCGACAAGGCGGAGAACGAGCACATTCCGGATCTCAACCGTCGCGAGCTGGCGATCATGATTCCGCTCGTCGCGGCGATCGTCTGGCTTGGCGTCTATCCGGCCCCGGTGCTTCGGCGCATGCAGACGGCGGCTGAGCGTTTCGTGACGTACGTCGATGCGCGGCGAGACGTTCGCTTGCCCGACGTCGCCAACGGAGAGTCGCGATGATCACCAATCTCGATCTCACCGTTCCGTCGCAGCTCACGCTGGCGCTCGTTCCCGATCTGGTGCTGATGGGCGGCGGCATGCTGCTGCTCATTTGGGCCGCGCTCCGGCCGGAGAGCGACCGGCATCAGCGGGCCGTCGGCATGGCGAGCATCGTCCTCACCGGCGTCACGATCCTGCTCTGTCTCGCGTGGAGCAGCCGGTATACCGCCGGCACTGGTCCCATCGCGCTGGACAACTTCCGCTGGCTGATCGACGTCGTGGTGTTGCTTGGCACCGTGTTCGCGATCGCGCTGAGCATGGACGACAACATGCGGTCGGGAATCACCGCCGCCGAGTCGCACGTGCTGATCCTGTTGGCGTCGTCGGGTATGATGCTCCTCGCCGCGGCGCGCGATCTCATGATCGTATTCCTCGGCGTCGAGCTGATGTCGATCTCGGTGTACGCGCTGGCCGGGATGAATCGGCGCAGCGTCCGCTCGGCCGAAGGAGCGCTCAAGTACTTCCTCCTCGGAGCGTTCTCGACGGCGTTCCTGCTCTACGGCATCGCGTTGGTATACGGCGCGACGGGCACGACGAACCTCGCGCTCATCGCCGGCCGCACGACGATGTACAGCCTGGCGTCGAGTCCGCTGCTGCTCATCGGCATCGCGCTGTTGCTGATCGGGTTTGGTTTCAAGGTCGCGACCGTTCCGTTCCACATGTGGGCGCCCGACGTCTACGACGGCGCCCCGTCGCCGATCACCGCGTACATGGCGGCGACGGTGAAGGCAGCGGCGTTCGCGGCGTTCATCCGCGTCTGGCTCGAGGCATTCCCGTTCAGCTCGGGCATGTGGCGACCGGCGCTCAGCGGCTTGGCCATCGCGACGATGGTCTTTGGCAACGCCATCGGCATCGTCCAGCGCAACCTCAAGCGCCTGCTCGCGTACTCGAGCATCGGCCACGCCGGATATCTGCTCGTCGCGATTGCATCGGGCACGCTGCAGGGCTCCGCGGCGATGCTGTTCTATCTCTTCATCTACACGTTGGCCACATTCGGCGCGTTCGCCGTCGTCGTCACGCTGACGCGCGAGAACCAGGACACGGTGATGCTCGACGAGCTCTCCGGACTCTGGCGCGTGAGACCGTGGCTGGCGTTCGCGATGGCCGTGCTCATGCTGGCGCTGATGGGCTTCCCGATCTTCGGCGGCGCGGGTTTCTTCGCGAAATGGTACGTGTTGCAGGCGGCGCTCAACGCGCCCGTGAAGCAGACTACGCTGGCCATCGTCCTCGTTCTCACCACCGTGATCTCGGCGGGATACTACCTCTACGTGGTCATGCTGATGTTCATGCGGCCAAGGCCCGAGGGTCTTCCCGAGCCCGAACAATCTGGTGGGCTCACGCGTGTGGTGCTGGCTGTGACTGTCGTGCTGCTCCTGGTCCTCGGTATCGTCCCGGAGCGGGCGGTCGAGGTCGCGCGGGGCGGGGAGCCACGGTTCGAGTCGACGACCGCGACCAGCACAGCGGCTGTTCCGGGCGTGCTGGACCTGCTCGTTCCGGGCTCCTCGAAGCCCCCCGAGCGTGTGATTTTCATTAAGGGTCCGCCTCGAGTTAAATACGACAGCGTCGCCGCTCGCTGATCCGCTCGGGGGCGGAGGGGGGCCGCGAACGCGGCCCCGTTTTCATTCAGACTGTTGAATAACCGCATGGCCATCGCCGCAGGGATTTTTCGCCAGTACGACATCCGAGGCATCGTCGGCAAGGATCTGACCGAGGAAGCGGCGCGCGCCATCGGCCACGCATACGCGCAGAACCTCGCGGCGCACGAGATCAGTGGTGCCGTCGTCGTCAGCCGCGACAACCGGCCGAGTGGACCCGCGTTGCGCGACGCGCTCACTGACGGACTCACGGGCGCCGGCGTGGATGTCATAGACGCCGGCGTCGTCCCGACGCCGCTGAATTACTGGGCGCTGCACCATCTTCCGGTCGTCGGCGGGATTCAGATCACGGGCTCGCACAACCCGCCCGAGTACAACGGGTTCAAGCTGTCGCGCGGCTCAGCGTCGATGCATGGCGACGAGATTCAGCGGCTGTATGCTATGACGCAGTCTCCCGTCGCCGCCGCGGCGCGCCGCGGAACCGTACGCGAAGAAGCGATCATCGATCGCTACATCGACGACGTCGTGCAACGCGTCGGCCGACTTTCGCGCCCGATTCGCGCCGTCTATGACTGCGGCAACGGCGCCGGCGCGCTCGTCGCGCCTCGGCTGTTCGAGAAGCTTGGACTTCAAGGGCGTGGGCTGTTCTGCGAGAGCGACGGCACGTTTCCGAACCATCATCCCGATCCGACGGTCCCCGAGAATCTCGAGGATCTCATCGCCGCCGTGCGCGCGGACGGCGCGGAGATCGGCATCGCCTTCGACGGCGACGCGGACCGCATCGGTGTCGTGGACGCTACCGGCGAGATCGTGTGGGGCGATCGCATTCTCATCCTCTACGCCCGCGATGTGCTCGAGCGGACAGGACGCGGACAGCCGATCATCTTCGACGTGAAATGCTCACAGGCGCTACCGATGGCCGTCGAGCAGGCCGGCGGCAAGCCGGTGATGTGGAAGACGGGCCATTCGCTCATCAAGGACAAGATGCGTGAGATGCACGCGCCGATCGCCGGCGAGATGTCCGGCCACATGTTCTTCAGCGAAGGCTTCTACGGACACGACGACGCGCTGTACGGCGCGGCGCGCCTGCTTCGCATTCTGGCTGATTCAAAGCGGACTGTCGCCCAGGCGCTGGCCGATGTGCCGCCCTTCGTGTCGACGCCGGAGCTTCGCATCGACGTCCCCGAAGAGCTCAAATTCGGACTTGTTGAAAAAGCGGTAAAGCATTTCCGCGCGCGCTACGACGTGATCGACGTCGACGGCGTGCGCGTCCTGTTCGGCGACGGCTGGGGACTCGTCCGTGCGTCGAACACGCAGCCCGTCATCGTCGCGCGCTACGAGGCGCAGACGCCGGACCGGCTCGCCGCGATTCGCGGCGAGATGGAGGGGTGGCTGCGCTCGCAAGGCGTACGAGTGTGAGATGACGTCGCGGCGGTGGCTCATGGTCGTCCTCGGGGCTGCCGCGGTGCTTCTCATCGCCGGGCGGGCGCTGGCGGGCGCTTATGCCGATTACCTCTGGTACGAGTCGCTCGGCGCCGTCGCGTTGTGGCGCCTGCGCGCCAAGCAGACGATGCTGCTCGAGATTGGGTCGGCGCTCGGCGCCGGGCTGTTCGCCTTCGCGAATCTGTACGCTGTTCGCCAGTCCGTCGTGCAGCTCGTCTTCCCCCGGCGCGTCGGCGACATCGAGATCGGCGAGGAGGTGTCCGGACGATATCTGCTCGGCGCCACCGTCGGGCTCTCCGCGCTCCTCGGCGTGGTGCTCACGCTGCCGCAGGATTCGTGGACCTCGTTTTTCCTCGCGCGCGCCGGACATCCGTTTCACGAAACCGATCCGTACTTCAGCGCGGACCTCGGGTTCTTCGTTTATTGGCTTCCGTTCGAGAACCTGCTCTGGAACTGGGCCTTCATCGCCGTGGTCGTCGTCAGTGGCGCGGTCATTCTGTTGTACGCGCTCACGCCAAGCCTCAAATGGGAGCGGCGAAGGTTCGAGGCGTCGGGATACGTGAAGCGGCATCTCACGGTGCTCGCCGGCGTGATCATGCTCATGGCAGCCTGGAGCTTCCGCCTCGACATGTATTCGCTGCTCGCCGAAGGCACCGGCGTCGATGCGGCGTTCAGCTACGTCGATCATCGCGTCGGAATTCCCGGGGACTTGTTGTTGTCCGTCGCCACGCTTGGCGCTGCGCTCATCGTGCTGTGGGCCGGTTTCGCCGGGCAGTTCCGGCTCGCCGGGATCTCGACGCTCAGTGTGATCGTGCTCGCGCTCGTCGTGCGCGAGGGTGCGCCGCTCATCGCCGAGCACAGTGGGTCGGATAGCGAGCGCAACCTGCGCGAGCTTCCATACGCCTCGACACGCGCCGCGTACACACGCCGCGCATTCGCGGTTGCCAGCATCGCAAACGCCGATAGCGCGACCGCGTATCCCTCGCTTGCCGCCGCTATGCCGTGGATCCCCATCTGGGATCCATCGGCGTTGGCGCGAGCAGTCGATGCCGGACGTACCGGCGAAGATCAAACCTCACTCACGGGCTGGCGCGTAGAACCGGGAGAGATCGTCGCCGATGTCGTCGGCGCTCCGCCGCCGGGCGCGTCGGCCCGCGCTCCGTGGACTGTCGCGCGCATTCGCGCCGCCGAGGCGGACGACCGCGGTGCGCCGGTGCGTCTGACCGGCCCGAACGCCACGGCGACCGACGACACGCCTCTCGAGGCGCCAATCGTGTTTCCGGGCGCGCGTGCGCCAACCGTCGTCGCTGATTCGCTGACACGAACGACCGGCACTCCGCTCGCCTCGTTCGCCACGCGGCTCGCGACCGCGTGGTCGATGCAGGACTTCCACTTGCTCGGCGGCGATCTCGCGCAACCCAAACCGACGCTCATCGCGCACCGCGACGTTCGGGAGCGCGTTGCCCGATCCGCGCCGTTCTTCGCGTTGGGCAGCCGCGTTCAGCCGCTCCTGCATGAAGACACGCTGTATTGGGGAGTCGATCTCTACAGCGTGTCACAGACGTATCCGTTGAGCTGGCACGTCCTCTTCGCGCGGCAGGACCGCAGCTATTTGCGCCACGCCGCCGTCGCGGTCGTCCAGGCGGTGACGGGCGAGGTGACGATCGTTCCTGACTCGAGCCTCGATCCAATCGCCGACACGTGGGTGCACGAGCTTCCCGGATTATTCGGCACGTGGACCGGCTTGCCGCCAGGTCTTCGCGCGTTGTTCGCGCCCCCCACGGACGGGATGTACGCGCAGGCCGCCGCCTTCGGGCGATACGGCCGCACGACCGACAGCGATCCGCAACGTCATGTTCCGATCCTCACGGGAGCAGACACGCTCGCGGGTAGCGACGACTTGCCGCTGGTACTCCCTCGCGGGACTGTTTCCGCGCTCACTCTGCCGCTGCTCGATGAAACCGATCGGCTTCGCGGAGTGCTGATCGGCAGCGGGGGCGCGACTGGTCGGCTCGTCTGGTATCGACTGGCGACACCGGGGCCGCGTTGGAGCGCGGTCCTCGACCGTCTTCGTTCCGTCGACAGCGCGGGCAGCGCGGCGCGTGAGGGACCACTCGCGCACGGACGCGTCCGCGCCGTGCCCGTGGGTTCCGGCATCGCCTTCCTTCAGCCGACGTACCGCTGGCGCGCGCAGAGCGTGCCGTCGATCAATCGCGTGGCGCTGCTCTCCGGAGACACGACGCGGTCGATCATGCCTCCGTTCACGACGGGCAATCATCCGGCGCCAACGGCGGTCGTCGCCGAACCGAGTGCTTCAGCGGCCTCCCTCTACAACGCGATGCGCGAGGCGCTGCGGCGCGGAGACTGGGTCGCCTTTGGACGCGCCTTCGAGGCACTCGGCCGAGCCCTCGGACAGCCGGCGAAGCCCTGATCGATGCCGTCCACGACTTCGTCGCGCCAGCCGGTCGCCGTGATCGCTCTCGGAGGAAACGCGCTCGCGCCGGCGGGGAAGTCGCCCACCGTCTACGACCAATTTCGTCATGCGCGGCAAAGTCTCGGACCGATCGTCGAGCTCGTCCGTGCCGGATGGAACGTGTGCGTCGTACACGGCAACGGACCGCAGGTGGGCGACGAGCTCGTTCGCAACGAAGTCGCGCGCGACGAAGCGAGTCCGCTGCCGCTCGGCGTCCTCGTCGCAGCGACGGCCGGGTGGATTGGCTACATGATCCAGCAGTCACTCGAGAACGCCCTCATGCGCGGCGGCCTGACTCGAGACGTCGCCACGGTCATCACCCAGGTGCAGGTCGATCCGTCGGATCCGGCAATTCGCCGGCCCACGAAGTTCATCGGCCGACCCGTGACACCCGGCAGCGTGCCGGCGATCGAGGCGGAGGGCCACATCGTAAAGAAGGATGGACATGGTAACTTGCGACGCGTCGTCGGCAGTCCGGCGCCGCAGGCCATCTGTGAGCTGCCGGTCATCAAGGCGCTCATGGATGCCGGGGTCGTCGTGGTGGCGTGCGGTGGCGGCGGTGCGCCGGTGTATCGGCACCCGACGCTCGGTTGGGAAGGGATCGACGCGGTGGTCGACAAGGACCTCGCGGCGGCGGTCCTCGCACGCGACCTCGGCGCGGAGCTGTTGTTGATCCTCACCGACGTCGACGCGGTGTACGCCGATTGGGGCACCCCCCAAAAACGTGCGCTCGCTCGGCTGACGATCGACGACGCGCTCGAGATGGACCGCAACAAGGCATTTGGCGAAGGCAGCATGGCCCCGAAGATTCGGGCGGCAATCGATTTTGTCCGGCGCACGAACGGCCGGGCGATCATTACCTCGCTGGAGTGTGGACTACAGGCCGTCCGCGGCGAGGCGGGAACGACGATAACGGCAACGGAGACCGAGTGAACATTCACGAGTATCAAGCGAAGGAATTACTTCGGAACGAAGGCGTTCCGATTCCGCCGGGCGATGTCGCGACCACCGCTGAAGAAGCGGAACGGATCGCGCGACAGTACGGCGGCACGGTGGTGGTGAAGGCGCAGGTGCACGCCGGTGGTCGCGGCAAAGCCGGCGGCGTCAAGCTCGCCAAAACGTCGGAGGAGGCCAGAGAGGTAGCAAATAAGATCATCGGCATGCAGATCAAAGGGCTGACCGTTCAGAAAGTTCTGGTCACGCCCGCCGCCGACATCGCCAGCGAAGCGTACGTCGGCATCATCCTCGACCGCGCCTCGAAGAAGCCGGTGTTCATGGTCAGTCCGGCGGGCGGCATCGACATCGAGGAAGTCGCCGCCAAGACCCCTGAGAAAATCCTCAAGCTGCCCATCGACACACGTTACGGGTTGCAGCCCTACGAGGCGATGCGCCTCGCCTTCTTCCTGTTCGACGACGTGAGGAAGGTTCGCGCCGCCGCGAAGATCATGCAGCAGCTGTACACGGCGTTCATGAAGAACGGCTGCTCGCTCGCCGAGATCAATCCGCTCGTCACCACGCCCGCGGGCGACGTCGTCGCGCTCGACGCCAAGATGGTGATCGACGACAACGAGCTCGATCGCCACCCGGACATCGCTGCGCTGCGCGACGAAAGCGCCGAAGCGCCGAGCGAAGTCCAGGCGCGCAACGCCAACCTCACCTTCATCAAGCTCGACGGCAACGTCGGCTGCGTGGTGAACGGCGCCGGCCTGGCGATGGCGACGATGGATCTCGTGAAATACTACGGCGGCGAGCCGGCCAATTTCCTCGACATCGGCGGATCGTCGAATCCGGAAAAAGTCGTGAACGCGCTCAAGATCATCACGGCCGATCCGAGCGTGAAGGCGATCCTGTTCAACATCTTCGGCGGTATCACGCGCACCGATGACGTGGCGAACGGCATCGTGACGGCGACGAAACAAAACCCGCTGACCGTCCCCATAGTCATCCGACTCACCGGAACCAACGAAGAAATCGCTATGAAGATTCTCAAGGACAATGGCTTCTCCGCCTCGTCCGACATGGACGAAGCGGTGAAGCAGGCGGTCGCTCTCGCCAAAGCCTCCCCTGTCACCCCGAGCGCAGCGGGGGGGAGGGGGGCGTGAGCATCTTCATCGACAAGAACACGACCCTCGTGGTGCAGGGCATCACGGGTCGCGACGGCTCGTTCCACACCAAGCAGATGATGGAGTACGGAACGAAGGTCGTCGCCGGCGTCACGCCGGGGAAAGGCGGCCAGAAGTTCGAGAACACGGTGCCGATCTTCAACACCGTCGCCGACGCCGTGGCGGCGACCGGTGCGAACACGGCCGTGATCTACGTGCCCCCGATGTACGCCGCGGACGCGATGCTCGAGGCCGCCGACGCCGGGGTGAAGCTCGTCGTCGCGATCACCGAAGGTGTACCCGTGCTCGACATGACGCGTGTGTATCCCTTCATGAAAGAGAAGGGGGCGCGCCTCCTCGGGCCAAACTGTCCGGGGCTCATCTCGCCGGGAGCATCGAAGGTGGGCATCATCCCCGGCCGCATCTGCACGCCTGGCACCGTCGGCGTCGTCAGTCGCTCAGGGACGCTCACCTACGAGGTCGTCTACCAGCTCACGCAAGCGGGGCTCGGCCAATCTACCTGCGTCGGAATTGGTGGCGATCCGATCAACGGTACGAACTTCATCGACTGTCTCGCGGCCTTCGAGGCTGATCCGAACACGACGGCGGTCGCGATGATGGGCGAGATCGGCGGCACCGACGAACAAGACGCGGCGGAGTTCATCAAGAAGAAGATGAAGAAGCCCGTGGTCGGGTTCATCGCCGGTCAGACCGCTCCGCCGGGACGTCGCATGGGACACGCGGGCGCGATCATCTCCGGCTCTGCCGGCACAGCGGCCGAAAAAATCGCGGCGTTCGAGGCCGCCGGAATGGGTGTCGCTCGGCGACCGCTCGAGTTCGTTCAGCTTCTTCGCGATCGTATCAAGCAATGATTCTGAATGCAGAATTCCGAGCGAAGGCGCGAAGTGCCGAAGTGAGGAACCACGGGATTCTGAATGCAGATTTCCGAGCGCAGGTGCGAAGCGCCGGAGTGAGGAACGATTAGATGAAGCAGCAGCGCGGCGCCGCTCGTCTATTGTTGCTCGGCGGCGCCGCGCTCGGGCATGTCGCGATCTTCGCCGGCCTGTTTCGCGGGCTGTACTCGATTCGGTATTCTGGCACGGGACTCTTCTACGAGTACGCCGGGCGGGTGCTCGCCGGCCAATTGCCGTATCGTGATTTCTTCGCCGAGTATCCGCCGCTGGCTATCGCGATCTTTACGATGCCGCGGATGCTTGGCGAATCCTTTCGCTGGTATTACGTGTGGTATCAGGTCGAAGTGGTCATTGCGGATCTGCTGATCGTCATCGCGCTGTATGTCGCGGCGAATCGATGGGGACTTTCGCCATGGAAGTCGATCGGTGTGTACACCGTCGCCGTGCTCGCGGTCGGGCCCATCAACCTTCAGCAGTTCGACATTTTTCCCGCGGCGCTGTCGCTGTTCGCCGTGCTGCGGTTCGCGGCGGATGACGCCATTGGCGCGGGAATTCTGTTGGCGCTGGCGGTTATGACCAAAGTGTATCCGCTCCTTCTCGCGCCGATGTTCGTCCTCCTCGCCTGGCGACAGAACCCGCGAGGCGTGACGAAAGCGATTGTCGCGTTCGCGGCCACGTGCGTGGCGACGCTCCTACCGTGGTTGGTGCGCGGGCCGGCGAGTTTGCGAGGGATGCTGAGCTTTCACGCCGACCGGGGAACTCACCTCGACAGCGTGTACAGCACCATTGCCTTCGCCGCCCGAACGCTCGGACTGACTTGGGTGAACGTGGTCTACAACTTCCGTTCGTGGAACATCAGTGGACCTGTCCCCGATGCGCTCGCGCGGATCTCGACGATCGTGTTGCTCGCCGCGCTTGCCGCCGCATACGCGGTGATCGATCAAACGGCCCGCCATCGCCGTTCCGACGCCGCGCGCGACGTGCAGTTCGTCGGTCACGGTGCGCTCGTCGTTCTGCTCGCCGCGATGGTGGCCAGCAAGGTGCTCTCGCCGCAGTACCTCGTCTGGCTCACGCCGTTCGTTCCGTTCGTGATCGGACCGCGTCGGCGAGCCGTCTGGGCCGGCGTCGTCGTCACCGGGTTGCTCACCTACTGGCTCTATCCCTGGCGTTACGATGCGCTGCTGAATCGGGAGACGAGCGCGCTGGCACTGCTCGCCGCTCGCAACATCGCGTTGGTCGCGACGGCGGTGCTGGCGGTGATTTCACTGCGACGCGCGCCAATGGAGGTGTCGACGTGAAACTGTCCGAGTTCATCGCGCCCTCGCGCGTGCTCATTCCCCTCGACTGCGAAACGCTCGATCGCGCCCGAACCGCGCTCCTCGAGCGCCTCGTCGCGTCGGGCGCGATCGATGACATCGAGCGGCTCCAGTCGCGCGTCGCGGAGGAGCGTGGTGAGGACATGGTGGCGATCGCCGACCACGCGTTCCTGCTCCATTATCGCACCGACACCGCGACCTCGCTTCAGGTGGCGATCGGTGTCTGTCGCGACGGAATCCGTCGGGTTCTCGCCGAAGAGACGACGCAGCAGGCGCCGGTGGTGGCCGTCGTCGTTGGTCCGCCGCGGCTCGCGGCCCGGCAGCTCCAGGTGGTTCGCGCGCTCGGCCGCGTCCTCGCGAAGCGTGAATCGATCGACGCGCTCCTCGATGCCCAAAGCCCGGAGGCCGTCGTTAGATTGCCGATGCTCGTCGAGCACGATCTGCCGGAACAGTTGCTTGTCCGTGACCTCATGACCGAGCGCGCGCGGACCACGAAGGCAGATGTGCCGCTTCGCGTCGCGGCGCGAGAGCTGATCAGCTCCGGACTCGGCGCGTTGCCCGTGGTCGACGACGAACAGCGACTGCTCGGCATGTTGAGCGAGCGTGAGCTGATGCGGCATCTGCTCGCGTCGGAAGTGTTGTCGGACGGATCGTCACGCGCGCCGTCGCCGCTCTACGCTTCGCAAAAGGCGGTGGGCGACGTGATGACCCGGCAGGTGCTGTGCGTCGCGCCCGAGCAGCCGGTGGCGCAGGTGGCGGCGCTGATGATCAACAAGGACGTCGTACGCGTTCCCGTCGTGCGGGATGGAAGGCTGGTCGGGTTCCTCACGCGCGGGGACATCGTTCGCAAACTGCTTGGACACTGAACAGGATCTCGAAATGGCTGGCAATTCCACGTTGACGATTATCAAGCCGGACGCGTTCGGCAGCGGAAAGGCGGGCAAGATCATCGCCCATCTCGAACAGCAAGGCTTTCGCGTCCTCGCGAGCCGCGTCATGCGCCTCAGCCAGGCGCAGGCCGGCGAATTCTATGCTGTGCACCGCGAGCGCCCGTTCTACGGCTCGCTCGTGTCGTTCATGACGTCGGGGCCGTGCATGCCGATGGTGCTGGAGAAGGCAGACGCAGTCGCCGCGCTCCGCACGGCGATCGGCGCGACGGATCCGGCTCAGGCCGACGCCGGCACCGTCCGAAAGCTGTTCGCCGAATCCAAGGAGCGTAACGCGATTCACGCCTCGGATTCCGATGAAAACGCAGTGCGCGAGGCTCGCTTCTTTTTCGCCGAGTCGGAGATCCTCGCGGGCCGTTGAAATGGCAGCTAACCGCTGATGGCTCAGCGACTTGTAATGAGCCACCAGTTGGGCTATTTTTCATGGATGCTGTCCTTCGACATTCGTTCGCTCGAGTCGCACGCCGTCGTCGTCGATGACGATCTCAGCGCCGATGATCCCGTTTGGGAGCGGGCGGACGTAAAGCCGGAGGGCAGCGTTCACGTCTCGGGGCGATTGTCGCCCGCCGGCGCTGGTCGTTTTTATTGGCACGGCCGGATCACAGGCGACGTCGTACTCGACTGCAGCCGATGCTTGTCGGAGGCTCGCGCGCACGTCGAGGACGAGGCGCACGTGATCTTCGCCGAAGTTGGAAGTGAGGAAACGGACGACCCGGACGTGATCCCACTGGACCCCAAGGCCCAGGAGATCGACCTTCGTCCGGCGCTCAGGGAAGAGTGGCTTCTCGTCGCTCCGACTTTCGCGTTGTGCCGTGAAGACTGTAAGGGTCTGTGCCCGCAGTGCGGGGCCGACCTGAATGCCGGACCGCACACGTGCGCCCAGAAAGAAGCCGATCCGCGCTGGGACGCGTTGCGCAAGTTGAATCAATCCGCCAAGTGATCGGGCGCGGGCGAGCGCCACTCGGACCTTTCCAACACTAGCCTATCTCTCCGTACCATGGCCGTCCCGAAAAGACGTACCTCAAAGCGAAAGAAGCGCGCCCGCAACACGCACAAGTCGGCGCCCGCGGTTGTCATCCAGACGTGCCCCAAGTGCGGCGCGCCCAAGCGCCCGCATCGTGTGTGCGGCGAATGTGGCTATTACGGCGGTAAACAGCGGGTCGAAGCCAAGGAAGCGTAGCCTTGGCGCGGATCGCGTTGGACGCCATGGGGGGCGATTTCGCTCCTCGGGCGACCGTGGCCGGCGCCCTGCTCGCGTTGAGCGAGCTCGATCCCGCACACTCGATTCAGCTCGTCGGTCAAACCGCCATCATCAACGGTGAGCTCGACGCGCTCGCGAACGACAGCGATTTCGCTGCCGTCGCCGCGCAGCGCAGCCGACTCGATATCGTCGAGGCGGCGGAAACAATAGCAATGACCGACAAGCCGGCCGCCGCCGTCCGCGGCAAGCCGAATAGCTCTATGCTCGTCGGTCTCAAGCTTCAGGCCGATGGCCAATCCGACGCCTTCGTCTCTGCCGGCAACACCGGCGCGCAGATGGCCGCGTCGATGGTCGTGCTGCGCTTGCACGCGGGCCTCAAGCGCCCGGCCATCGCCACGGTGTTTCCGACCGCGAGAAAGCCGGTTGTCGTCCTCGACTCCGGCGCCAACGTCGATTGCTCAGCCGACGAGTTGGCGCAATTCGCCCGACTCGGCGTCGTCTACGCCGAGGACATCCTCGGGCGCGACAATCCCGCTGTCGGCTTGCTCAGCATCGGCGAGGAGGCGGAGAAGGGAAACGCCGTCGTGAAGGAGGCGCATCAGCTGCTTCAGGCAGCCGGCATCAACTTCGTCGGCAACGTCGAGGGCCGCGATTTACCCGCCGGCGCCTGCGACCGCGGCCCGATCGATGTTGTCGTCTGCGACGGCTTCGTCGGCAACGTGGTGCTCAAGTTCTACGAGGCGATCGCGCCATTCATCATCCGGCTGCTCAAGGACTCCGGACTCGACGAACGCACGATGATGAAAGCGCTGAAACAGCTCGACTATTCCGAGCACGGCGGCGCCCCGCTCCTCGGCGTGAACGGCGTCAGCATCATCTCGCACGGCAAGTCCTCGCCCCGCGCGATCAAGAACGCGATCAAAGTCGCGGTGCAGGCGATCGAAACGCAGATGGACGAGCACATCGGGCGCCGACTTCAGGAAGGCGCGCTTCAACCCAACGTCACGGCTGAGGGGAAAGTCGTCTCATGAAGCGTCCCATCGCCTACTTCGCCGGCACCGGGCGCGGTTTGCCGTCCACCGTGATGACGAATTTCGACTTCGCGGCGATCGGCATCGACACGACCGACGAGTGGATCGTCGAGCGAACCGGCATCAAGCAGCGGCACGTCGCCAAGACCGAGAGCGCCACCGACCTCGCCGCCGCGGCGTCGCGCAAGGCGATGGAAAAGGCAGGCGTTCAACCGGGTGAGCTCGACATCATCGTGCTCGGCACCGCGTCGCCGGATCGTCTGCTGCCATCGGCCGCGGTCGACCTTCAGGCCTCGCTCGGCGCCAGCCGCGCCGCCGCGTTCGACGTCGGCGCCGCCTGCTCCGGCTTCATCTACAGCGCCACCGTCGCCGAAGGAATGATGGCGGCCGGCAATGCCGACACCGCGCTCATCGTCGGCGTCGAGAAGCTGAGCGCCATCACCGATTGGACCGACCGCGCCACCTGCGTCTTGTTTGGCGATGGCGCCGGCGCTGCTGTCCTCAAGAGATCGAAGCAGCATAAAGGCATTCTGTCGACCTTCGTGCGAAGCGACGGCTCACTCGGCGATCTGTTGTGCCGTCCTGCCGGCGGCGCCGCGAAGCCGTTTTCGGCCGATGTCCTCGCCGAGCGGTCGCAGTACATCAAGATGAACGGACGCGAGGTATTCAAGAACGCTGTTCGATCCATGTCGGAGGCGGCCACTCGCGCCCTCGACGCCGCGAAGCTCACCGGCGCTGACATCGACCTCATGATCCCGCACCAAGCCAACATCCGGATCATCGAGGCAACGGCCAAGCACGCCAACATCCCGATGGACAAGGTCTACGTGAACGTGGACCGGTACGGCAACACATCGGCGGCATCCGTGCCGATCGCGCTTGACGAGGCGATCGAACGCGGGGTCATCGGTGAGGGCTCGACGGTACTGCTGGTGGCGTTTGGCGCGGGCTTCACCTGGGGCTCGATGGTCGTTCGGCTCTGAGCATGGACATCGTTCTTCTTTTTCCGGGGCAGGGCTCGCAGAAGCCCGGCATGGCGAAGGATCTCGTCGAGGCCTTTCCGGCCGCGCGCGATGTCTTCGACCGCGCCGACGCCGCGCTCGGTTTTGCCCTGAGCACGCTCTGCTTCGAGGGGCCCGCCGAAGAGCTCACGCTCACCCACAATGCGCAGCCGGCGTTGCTCGCCCACGGCGCCGCTGTCTGGGCTGCGACGCGCGCTGCGATCGGGGCAAGCGTCGTCGCCGCGGCCGGCCATTCGCTCGGCGAGTTCACGGCCTATCATGCGGCCGAGTCGCTGTCGCTCGAGGACGCGCTGCGTCTGGTGCGGCGTCGTGGACAGCTGATGTACGAGAGCGGGGTGAAACGCCCCGGCGCCATGGCCGCGATCCTCGGCGAGATGAGCCGCCCGATCGAAGAAGTCTGCTTGCAGGCGAGCCAGGAGGCGGGGCTCGTCGTCACGGCGAACTACAACTGCCCGGGCCAGCTCGTGATCAGCGGAGAAGACGTCGGCGTCGAGCGCGCGATGGCGTTGGCAAAGGAAGCCGGCGCCAAGCGTGCGATCCGGCTCAACGTGAGCGGCGCGTTTCACTCGCCCCTCATGGAAGACGCTTCATCGGGGCTTGCCGAAGTACTGAATTCAGTGGCGTTTGACGATCCGCACTTCCCGGTTTACGCGAACGTCAATGGCGAGCCCGTCCTGAAAGCGACGCGCGCCAAGGAGCTCATTCTCCAGCAACTGGCCAACCCGGTTCGGTGGACCGACGAAGTGGCGGCGATCGCCAAGCGATTCCCGCAAGCGCTGTTCGTCGAGATGGGGCCCGGGAGCGTTCTGGTGGGACTCGTGAAGAAGATCGTTGCCGGCGCCCGGACGGCGACGTGCGGTACAGTGGCCGAGGTTCAACAGATCCTCGAGCTGGCGGTGGCGGCGCCTGTCCTGAAGAGCGCGAGCGACGAAGGATGAAGATCGATCTCGCCGGCAAGAGCGCCGTCGTCACGGGGAGCACGCGCGGTATTGGTCGCGCCATCGCCGGCGCGCTCGCCGAGTGTGGAGCGCGCGTCGCGGTGGTCGGACGCGATGCGGGTCGCGCACAGGACGCCGCGTCGTCGATCGGCGGTGAGGCGCGTGGATATGCGTGCGACGTCGCCGATCCTGCTTCCATCGTCGCGCTGATCGAAGCCGTCGAGAAGGACTTCGGCGGCGTCGACATCCTCGTCAACAACGCCGGCCTGACGCGGGACAACATCCTCTTTCGACTCAAGGACGACGATTGGGATGCGGTGCTCGACGCCAACCTGCGCGGCGCCTTCGTCGCCATTCGTTCCGCCTCGCGCGGCATGATGAAAAAGCGGTGGGGTCGCATCATCAACATCGCGAGCGTCGTCGGCCTCGTCGGCAACAAGGGGCAGGCGAACTACGCGGCGAGCAAAGCGGGACTGATGGGACTCACCAAGTCCGTCGCCAAAGAGCTCGCCTCGCGGAACGTGCTTGCCAACGTGGTCTGCCCGGGGTTCATAGAAACGGACATGACCGCCGCCATGACCGACGATGCCAAGAAGGCGCTGTTCACGCAGATCCCGCTGGAGCGATTGGGTCGGCCCGACGACATCGCGAGTCTCGTCGCGTTCCTCGCGTCCGACCTTGCAGGCTATATCACGGGGCAGGTGTTCGTTGTCGACGGTGGCATGGTCATGTCATGACCGCACATCACGTTAGCTGACAACGCCGCCCCCTCCAGTCCGCGCTAGATTTCCGATACACTAAACAAATCACACGAGAGAGGAACGACGCCCATGGCCGACAACGCTGACAAGGTCCGCGACATCATCGAGAAGGAGCTCGGGGTGGAGCGTGAGAAGCTGACCGACGAAGCCAGCTTCATCGAAGATCTCGGCGCCGACAGCCTCGACATCGTCGAGCTGGTCATGGAGTTCGAGAAGGAGTTCAACATCGACATCCCGGACGAGGACGCCGAAAAGCTCCGCACGGTTGGCGATGCGATTGGATATCTGAATCAAAAGATGGCGAGTAATGCTTAATAACGCGGAATTCCGAGCGAAGGTGCGAAGCGCCGGAGCGAGGAACTACGGATGAAGAGAAGGGTCGTCGTCACGGGAATGGGCTCGATAACGCCAGTCGGCAACGACGTGGCGGCGACTTGGCGTGCAATCACGGCAGGCGTGTCCGGCGGTGGGCCGATCACGAAGTTCGACGCGTCTACCTTCCCGGTTCGCTTCGCGTGTGAAGTCAAGCATTTCGATCCGCTCATGTACCTCGAGCGGAAGGAAGCCAAGCGCGCGGATCTCTTCGCGCAGTACGCCATTGCCGCGTCGGCACAAGCGATGGCGGATGCCGGCCTCGAGGACACGTCCCGCTTCGATCCGGACCGCATCGGCGTGATCATCGGTAGCGGCATCGGCGGCCTCAAGACGTTCGAGGAACAACACGACGTCTATCGCGAGCGCGGCCAGAGCAAGATCAGCGCGTTCTTCATCCCGATGTTCATCTCGGACATCGCGGCGGGCCTCGTATCGATGCGGTACAACGCGAAAGGCCCGAACTACGCGACGATCTCTGCCTGCGCGACCAGCGCGCACGCGATCGGCGACGCCTTCCGGACCATTCAGTACGGCGACGCCGACATCATGATCACCGGTGGCTCGGAAATGACCGTCACGCCGATGGCGATCGGCGGTTTCGCGAACATGAAGGCGCTGTCCGAGCGGAACGACTCGCCGGAGACGGCGTCGCGCCCGTTCGACGCGACGCGCGACGGCTTCGTCATGGGCGAAGGCGGCGGCATCGTGATCCTCGAAGATCTCCAGCACGCGATCGATCGCGGCGCGCCGATCTACGCCGAGATTGTCGGCTACGGTGCGACCGGCGACGCCTACCACCTCACGGCCCCCGCGCCGGAAGGCGAGGGCGCGCAGCGCGCCATGCGGCGCGCGATGAAGGACGCGAACTGGTCGCCCGCGGACGTCGACTACATCAACGCCCACGGCACGTCCACGCCCGCCAACGATCTCAACGAGACGAAGGCGATCAAGGCGGTGTTCGGCGACCACGCGCGCACGGTCGCCGTGAGCTCGACGAAGTCGATGACCGGTCACATGCTCGGCGCCGCCGGCGCGGTGGAGTTCATCATTGGCGCGCTCGCCGTCCGCGACTGCATCATTCCGCCGACAATCAACTATCAGCATCCCGATCCGGAGCTCGACCTCAACTACACGCCGAATACGGCAGTGAATCGTCCGGTGAAGGCCGTCCTGAGCAACAGCTTCGGCTTCGGCGGCCACAACGTGACGCTCGCCATCAAACGATTCGAGGAGTAACGCCGTGCCCATTCCCGTTCGCCTCGACCGGCATCTGATCAGCGACTCCGCGCTGGCGCCGTTAGCCGACAAGGTGGAGGCGGGGGAGCGTCTGTCATTCGACGACGGCGTGGCGCTCTTTCGGAGCGACGATATCACCGGCATCGGCCATCTCGCCGACTCGGTAAACCGCGCCAAGCACGGCGACCGGGTGATGTTCGCCGCCAATCAGCACATCAACCCGACCAACATCTGCATCCTGCGGAAGACGTGCGTCTTCTGCTCGTACGCGCGACTCCCCAAAGAGGAGGGCGCGTACCGCTACACCATGGAGCAGATCTGGGAGGAAGCGGCCACCGCCAATAGCACGCTGACCCGCGAGTTCCACATCGTCGGCGGGCTCGATATGAAGGCGGGCCTCGCGTATTACACGGAGATGTTCCGTGGGCTCAAGGAGCGCCACCCGCACGTCCACATAAAGGCGCTCACCGCGGTCGAGATCGCGCACATCGCCCGCATCGAGAAGATGTCGATTCGCGACACGCTCGTCGCGCTGCACGAGGCAGGCCTCGACACGATGCCCGGCGGCGGCGCCGAGGTATTCAGCCCCGGGGTCCGCGCGACGATCGCCGATAAAAAGCTCTCCGGCGAAGAGTACATCGCGGTGCATCGCGAGGCGCACTCGCTAGGCATCCGCAGCAACTGCACGATGCTCTACGGTCACGTCGAGACGTACGAGGACCGCATCGCGCACCTGTCGATGCTGCGCGACCTCCAGGACGAGACAGGCGGCTATCTCGCGTACATCCCGCTGGCATATCACCCCGATCACAATGAGCTGGGTGAGACGCTGCATCGCACGGGCACGGCGACGAGCGGCTTCGACGATCTCAAGAACCTCGCGGTTGGCCGGCTCTTCCTCGACAACATCGACCACATCAAGTCGCACTGGATCATGGTCACGCCGTTCGTGTCGCAGGTCTCGCTGCACTTCGGCGTCAACGATCTCGAGGGAACCGTGGTGCGCGAGAAGATCTACCACGAGGCCGGCGCGCACACCGCGCAGGCGATGACCCTCGAGCAGATTCTCAAGCTGATCCGCGGCGCGAAGAAGATTCCGGTCGAGCGCGATTCGTTCTACCAGGTCGTCCGCACGTTCGACGACGATCCGACGCTGACTCGTAGCGAGGTCGCCGCCGCCTGATGACAATGCGTGTCGGACGGATCCCGTACATCAACTGCTACCCCGTCTACGGGGCGATCGATCGCGGCGTGGTGCCGATGCACGCCGAGTTGGTGGATGGCGTGCCGACCGAGCTCAATCACGAAATGGCCGCGGGTACGCTCGACGTGAGCGTGATCTCGGCCGTCGAATACGCGCGCGACGCCAAGCGGTACCTGCTGCTCCCCGACCTCTCGATCTGCAGCGACGGCCCGGTGCGAAGCGTCGTCCTGTTCGCCAAGCGGCCCGCCTCCGAGCTGCACGGGCGTCGCGTGCTGGTCAGCCGAAGCTCGATGACGAGCGTCGCGTTGGTCGAGCTGCTGTTCGACAACGTGTGGGACGCCAAGCCGGCGTTCGTTCCCAGCAACGCCGAGTTGTCGGACGTCGCGCGCTTCAGCGATGAAGAGCACGACGCCCGCCTCGTCATCGGCGACGCGGCGCTCCATCTGTGGTCGCGTCTTCGCGAGCCGGAGCTGTACGAGGACGCCGAGTCGCTCTCGCAGTACCGCTACGCCTACGACCTCGGCGCCGAATGGAAACGGTGGACGGGCCTTCCGTTCGTCTTTGCCGTGTGGGTCGCGCAGCGCACGGCTCCCGTGGATCAGGCCCTCGCCGTGCACGCGGGCCTGATCGAGTCACGCAACTGGGGGTTGCACCATCTGGACGCGCTCGCCGCCCAGGCAGCGATCGCGACGGGCGTGCACAAGACCGTTTGTCTCGAGTATTTGTCCGGCCTGGATTACGGCCTTTCATATCACCACCTGGCCGGTCTCACGGAGTTCTTCCGGCGGCTCGTCGCGGCCGGCAAGGTTCCTGACGGTTCGTTGGCATTCTTGCCAGCCGCGTGATTGTCATCCTCGCGAGCGAAGCGAGCAGAGGATCTACTGTCCATTGTTAGGGATTCGAGTTCGGCCACGAAACTTCACAATAGATCCCCCGGCGCTTTGCGCCGGAGGATGACGGCGGACGCGTGACGACTGACATCCTCGACTTCTACACCAATGCCTCCCTCCTCGAGCTCGGCGCCGAGGCGGATCGTGTTCGTCGCGAGAAGCATCCGCACAACACGGTGACGTACATCGTCGATCGCAACATCAACTACACGAACGTCTGCGTCGCCGACTGCGGCTTCTGCGCCTTCTATCGCCGTCCCAAGCACGGTGAAGGCTGGACGCTCTCGTACGAGCAGATCGGCGCAAAGATCGACGAAGCGAAGCAGATGGGCGGGATCCAGATCCTCATGCAGGGCGGTCACAATCCCTACATCCCGTTCGAGTGGTACCTCGATCTGTTGCGCTACATCAAGAAGTACCACCCGATCCACATCCACGGCTTCAGCCCGAGCGAAGTGGACTTCTTCGCCAAGACGTTCCGCATGGACGCGGTCGACGTCATTCGGGAGCTGATGAAAGCCGGTCTCGACTCGATTCCCGGTGGCGGGGGAGAGATCCTGGTACAACGAGTCCGCGACCTCGTTGCGAAGAAAAAGGCCGGCGCCGACCGCTGGCTCGAGATCATGGAGATCGCGCACAACGAAGGGATGAAGACGTCGGTCACGATGATGTACGGCATCGGCGAAACGCTCGCCGAACGCATCGAACATCTCGAGCGCGTTCGGGAGGTCCAGGCGCGGACTCACGGCTTCACGGCATTCATCTGCTGGCCGCTCCAGCCGGAGAATACGCCGACGATGTCGCACATGCCGAAGACCGACGCGATCGAGTATCTCCGAACCGTCGCCATCGCCCGCATCGTCCTCGACAACGTTCCCAACCTGCAGGCGAGCTGGGTGACGATGGGCCTGAAGGTTGGCCAGATGGCGCTGCGTTACGGCTGCAACGACTTCGGCTCGCTCATGATCGAGGAGAACGTCGTCTCGGCCGCGAACACGACGCACCGGACGACGACCGCCGAGATCGAGCGCCTCATCACCGACGCGGGCTTTAAAGTCGCACGCCGGCGGCAGGACTATTCGATCCTCGCGGAAGCGTCACCCCCAACTCCGCGCACGGAGCCGGCCATCGGCACCGCGGCGTGAGCACTTCCGGAATCCGCGTCGGGATTGGCTACGACTCCCACACGTTCGCGCCGCCGGGGCCTCTCATCCTCGGCGGCGTTCCTATTCCGAGCGACGTTCGTCTTGCCGGACATTCCGACGGCGACGCCGCCGCGCACGCCATCACCGACGCCGTCCTCGGGGCGGCGGGTGCCGGCGACATCGGCGAGCTATTCTCCGACCGTGATCCGGCCAACAAGGACCGCGACTCGATCAACATGTTGCGCGTCGCCGTCGCCAAGGTCGCAACGCTCGGCTGGCGCGTACAGCAGGTCGATGTCGTCATCGTCGCCGAGAAACCGAAGATCGCCTTACATCGGGAGCTGATGCGCGCCCGCCTTGCCGACGCGCTCGGCGTGGTGAACGAGGCCGTCAGCGTGAAAGGCAAGACGAACGAGGGCATGGGCTGGATCGGACGCGGCGAGGGAATCGCGTGCATCGCGGTTGCCACGATAGTATCCATCACGCAATGATTCTCCCCAAATGGGGTCAGACCCTATTTACAAAACTCTAAATGGGGTCTGACCCCATCTGCGGTTCCATGGCCGACGAGAGCGCTCACCTCCGCTTCCAACTCGACCGCTTCGGCGACTTCCTGACTCTCGAGCAGGGGACGTCGCCGCGTACCCTCGAGGCCTACGGTCGCGACGTGGCCCGGCTCGTCGAATACGCGACGACCAAAGGCGCACTGTCGCCGGTCGACGTCACGAGCCGGATGCTCCGCGAGTTCATCTATTACCTCAAGGACATCGGTCTTTCACCGGCGTCGATCCGTCGCGGCATCTCCGCCGTCCGCACGTACTTCAAGTTCCTGCTCGCCGACGGCGTCGTTGCGCGCGATCCGAGTGAACGGTTGGAGACGCCGAAGCGCTGGCGCACGCTTCCGGATGTCCTCACCGCAGAAGAGATCGAGCGGCTGCTCGCCGCGCCCACGTTGGACGACCCACTCGCCTTCCGCGACCGCGCGATGCTGGAGCTCGCGTACGGCGCCGGCCTGCGTGTCTCCGAGTGGATCACCCTCGGTGTGCGCGATCTCATCCTCGAGGAAAAACTCGTCCGCGTCTTCGGTAAAGGCAGCAAGGAACGCCTCGTCCCGATCGGACGCTCGGCGATCGGCGCGGTTGCCACCTACATCCGCGAGCTTCGCCCACGCCTGGAGAAGGGCCAAGGGAAGGGTGTCCTCTTTCTCAACGCCCGCGGCGAGCCGCTCACACGCATGGGCGCCTGGAAAATCCTTCGCCGCTACGTCGACCGGGCCGGCATCACAAAGTCGGTTTCTCCGCACACCCTCCGCCACTCCTTCGCCACCCATCTCCTCGAAGGCGGCGCCGACCTCCGCGCCGTCCAGGAGATGCTCGGGCACGCGGACATCTCGACGACGCAGATCTATACGCACGTGGATCGCGAATATCTTCGATCTGTACATCGTAAGTTCCATCCGCGGGGCTGAGCTCCGTTCGCACTAATCGCGGCTGGTGCGTGGATATAGTTTTGAGGTCTCGGGTCCCTGGTCTCTGGTCTCAGGTGAACAGCACCGCCGTTTCAACCTGAGACCTGAGACCCAAGACCTGGGACCTCCAGAGTTCATAGGCGCGAGGCGTGCGATTAGGCCTCACGAAGCCGTCCCGATCGAGATCTCGACCCATGCTTCTGGTCATCGATAACTACGATTCCTTCACTTACAACCTCGTCCAATACCTCGGAGAGCTCGGCGCCGAGGTAGTGGTCCGTCGCAACGACGCGATCGGAGTCGAAGAGGTTGGGGAGCTTCATCCCTCGGCGATCGTGTTGTCGCCGGGACCATGTACGCCGAAGGAAGCGGGTGTCACGGTGGAGGTGATTCGTCGCTGGGGAAGCTCCATCCCCATGCTGGGCGTCTGCCTCGGCCACCAGGCGATCGGCGAAGCGTACGGTGGCGACGTGGTGCGGGCCGAGCGCGTGATGCACGGGAAGACGTCCCAGATCTGCCACAATGAGGCGGGGATCTTTGCCGGGCTTCCGTCGCCGATGGAAGTCATGCGCTATCACTCGCTGATCGTCGATCGCGCGACGATGCCCGAGTCGTTGGAGATCGTCGCCGTCGCCAAGGATGATCCGACCGAGGTTCACGCGGTCAAGCATCGCGACCACCCGGTATGGGGTGTGCAGTTCCACCCGGAATCGGTCATGACGATTCACGGCAAGGCATTGCTTCGAAACTTCCTGGATCAGGCTTGATGCTTCGGCGCACGGCGCTCCTCGCCCCCCTCCTGATCGTGGTGGGCGGGGGAGTCCGCGCCGTCCGGGCGCAGTCGTCCGTCCAGATTCGTTTCGCCGAGCTCGGACCCGGCGCCGGGCCATCGTTCCTCGAGCGCGCCGTTCTCGCGCCACATTTCGCGATCGCGCCCGGCGCGCAGGCCGCGACGCTCCGCCGCGACACCACGTACTCCACGACTGTCATCGTCCTTGGACGCGACGCGATCGTCGAGGGATCGGTGCACGGCGATGTCATCGTCGTTGGCGGCGATCTGTACACGCATCCAGGCGGTCACATCGCCGGACGGGCCGTCAGCATCGGAGGCGGGGTTTACGAATCGACCCTCGCTCGCATCGACGGCAGCATCTCGGCGTACCGTGATTTCACCTACGACATCGCGTTATCCAACGGCAGCTACACGTTGAGCTACCGCGAGGTCGTCGCGCGGGACAACTCGCCGGTCTCGTGGCCGGGGATCTTCGGCTTCAGCATTCCCACCTACGATCGCTCCAACGGCCTGTCGATCGGAGTTGGCCCGCGCTTCGCGCTGCCGAATGCGCGCGTCACGCTCGAACCGCGGCTCATCTACCGCTCGCAGCTGGGCGCGATCGACGGGAGCGTGGTTCTTACGGATTCCCTCGGTCGCCGCACGGACCTGGCGCTCACGGCAAAGCACTCGACCTACTCGAACGACACCTGGATCTGGTCGGACCTGCTGAACTCCGCCGAATACCTGATCTTTGGCCACGACAGCCGCAATTACTTCCGCGGCGGTCGCATCGACCTCACCCTCGGCCATCGCATCGAGAGTGCGGTGTGGAGTTTGGTACCATCGCTCACGGGGCGGTACGAGCAAACGGAGAGCGTCCGGCCCGACTCGTCGTGCACGTTCGGTCCGACGACGATCACGTGCGGTCCTACCGGCGGTCCGTTCACCTTCTTTGGTCGCCATGACGACGACGATCGACTGCGCGCGAACCCGCAGGTTCGAGAGGGAAGCATCGCGTCGGCTATCGCCGCCGCACGATTCGAGTGGGAAGGCAACGGAACTATTGCCGGACTCCGCATCGATGTCGAAGGAGCGCGGTTTCGACCGACTCACCTTTTCATTCCGCCGTCGGGAAACGCCGCCGACGCCGCGGATCTCAACGGCGACAAGAAGTTCGTTCAGGCGACCATCGACGGGTCCATCTCCTTTCCGACCTTCGGGACGCAATCCCTCAACGTCCGCGGCCACGCAGTGCTGACGACGCGCGGGACTACGCCGCGGCAGCGATACGCCTACGTTGGCGGCCCCGGGACCATTCCGACCCTCGAGATGCTCGAATTTGGTGGAGACCAGCTCCTCTATCTCAACGCCGAGTACGCGATTCCGGTGGATCGCGTCAAGCTGCCTCTCGTCGGCTCGCCAACGGTCACCATCCGCCACGCCATGGGCTCGGCCGGCGTCGGACGCCTCCCTGAGCTCGAGCAGGCGACCGGCCTCCGCCTGACACTGAGCTTCCTCTACGGCGAATTCCTCATCGATCCCGGCAACGGCCACACCCACCGAACCGTCGGGCTGTCGTTCGATCGCTGATCGGTCGGGATCCATACCGCCGTTTGCGCGCCTCCTAGTTCAACCCTACATTTGAGCACGTGATTTTTGCGGTTGTGAGCGCGGTCTCCCCGCCGACCCCGCCCCCCAGCGAGCGCGACCTGTGAGTGTGCTCGCCGTGATCCCAGCCCGGCTGGGTGCCACCCGTCTCCCCCGAAAACCACTCCGCCTCCTCGCCGGACTGCCGCTCGTCGTCCGCGTTTGGCAGCGCGTCGTCGAGCTCGACGTCGCGGATACCGTCGTCGTCGCAACCGACAGCGACGAAGTGGCGCGTGTCGCGATCGAACATGGCATCGCCGTCGCAATGACGAGCCCTGAGCACAGCTCGGGCACCGAACGCATCGCCGAGCTCGTTCAACAGCCGTCGTATCGTGACTTTCAGGCAATCGTCAACGTGCAGGGCGACGAGCCCTTCGTCTCGCGACAGGCGCTCCAGAGCGCCCTTCGCGTGGTCACCGACGGGCGCCACGACATCGGCACCGCCGCGGTCCTTGCGACGCCGGACGTTCTCGATGATCCGAACGTCGTCAAAGTGGT
>Ga0070681_10000222_pt1 | contig 44616 bp, 46 predicted proteins | sample KBSC83BmetaG_FD_65650 | JGI IMG/M metagenome (GOLD analysis project Ga0070681, IMG submission 65650) | Corn rhizosphere microbial communities from Kellogg Biological Station, Michigan, USA - KBS C8-3B metaG | ecosystem: Host-associated > Plants > Roots > Rhizosphere | place: USA: Michigan...
GCGGATGCGGCCGCGTCGGCCGGGACTGGAGCTCGGGGTGGAACTGGCAGCCGATGTACCACGGGTGAGTCTGGAGCTCGACCATCTCCACGAGAGAACCATCGGGTGAGAGTCCACAGAGATTGAGTCCGTGCTCGATGAACTGGTCGCGGTACTTGTTGTTGACCTCATAGCGGTGGCGATGGCGCTCGCTCACCTGCGGAACTCCGTAGATCTGCGCCGCCAGGGTTCCCGGGCCGAGCTTGCACGGGTAGGCGCCCAGCCTCATAGTCCCGCCCATGTCGGTGACGTGCTGCTGGTCTTCCATCAGCGAGATCACCGCATTGCCGCACTCCGGCGCGAACTCGCTCGAGTGGCTGTCCGCCATCCCCATCACATTGCGCGCGAACTCGATGATTGCGGTCTGCATGCCGAGGCAAATGCCGAAGAACGGCAGTCCCGATTCACGCGCGTAGCGGATTGCCTCCAGCATCCCCTCCACACCTCGAACGCCAAAGCCGCCGGGCACGAGCATGCCGTGGTAGTCGGCCAGCAGCTCGCGCGTTTTCTCGCGACTGGTGAACAGGTCGCTGGCCAGCCAATGGACTTCGACGCCGACATCGTTCGCGATCCCGCCGTGAATCAACGCTTCCTGGACGCTCTTGTAGCTGTCGACAAGACCGGTGTACTTCCCGATCACCGCGATTTTCACCCGACCGTGCGGATGCAGTACGCGCTCGACCATCGCGCGCCACTTCGACAAATCGGGAGCGCGTCGGCCGAGCAGCTGGAGCTTGTGCATCGCGCGCTCGTCGAGGCCCTGCTCGTGAAACAGCAATGGAATCTGGTAGATGGTCGGCACGTCCCTGCTCTCGATCACCGCCCCGAACTCGACGTTGCAGAACAACGCGATCTTCCGCTTTACTTCTTCCGAGAGCGCGCGCTCGGTTCTGCAGATCAGGATGTCGGGCTGGATTCCGATCTCCATCAGCTCGCGCACGGAATGCTGCGTCGGCTTGGTCTTCACTTCACCGGCCGCGGCAATGAATGGCACCAGTGTGAGATGAATGAAGATCGCGTTCTCGCGACCGATCTCGTGCCGGAACTGGCGGATCGCCTCGAGGAACGGCAGCGACTCGATGTCACCAACTGTCCCACCGATCTCGACGATGACCACATCGCTCTCGGGGGCGAGGCGTTTCATCGCGCCCTTGATCTCGTCGGTCACGTGCGGGATCACCTGAACCGTCGAGCCCAGGTATTCGCCGCGGCGCTCCTTGGTGATGACGTTCAGGTAAATTCGGCCGGTGGTGATGTTGTTGGCCTGAGAGAGCGACCGGTCGATGAACCGCTCGTAGTGGCCGAGATCGAGATCGGTCTCGGCGCCGTCGTCGGTGACGAAGACTTCGCCGTGCTGGAATGGCGACATCGTTCCCGGATCGACGTTGAGATAGGGATCGAACTTCATGATCGTCACGCGCATTCCGCGCTCGACGAGAAGTCGGCCGAGCGAGGCGGCCGCAATCCCCTTCCCAAGCGACGATACCACGCCGCCGGTGATGAAGATGTAGCGCGTCTGTTGGCTGGAACTACCCTGCATTGGTCACTGCTCCTGCCATAAAGGCGTCCCAACGCGCGTTCGCGCGCTCGAGATCTTCTTCGGTGTCAATTCCGCTAGCGGGCTCTTCGCTTGTCACTGCCACCCCAATTGGCAATCCCGCTGCCAACGGCCGGAGCTGCTCGAGCCGCTCGATTTCTTCCAGCGGATGGGGAGGCAACGAGACCCATTCTCGAAGAGCCTCCCGCGAATACGCATACACTCCAATGTGCTGCAACGTCCGCTCTGCTAGCTTCGCTCGATCGGCGTGATCACGCAAAAACGGAATGGGCGCCCGTGAGAAGTAGAGCGCCCGGTCATCATCCCCAACCACCACTTTCACAAGGCTTGGCGTGTCGAGGATCTCCAGGCTGGCGTGCGACGCCGCTGTGCCCAAGGGAAACCGGCCCGACGATACGAGCTCGGCCGCGCCTTGGACTGCTCCAGCGCCAATGAAGGGCTCGTCGCCCTGAACATTTACCACGGTTGCATAGTCGCTATAGCGTGGCTGAAATGCGACCTCGGCAACTCGCTCGGTCCCCGACGAATGTTTCTCGCTCGTCATCACGCAGTCAGCGCCAGCATGGCGGACCGCGGATGCGACGGAATCATCGTCGGTGGCAACGACGACAGCGTCAGCTACGTTCATTTGGGAGATTCTTTGCCAGACCCGGACGACAAGGGGGAGTCCGGAGAGAAGTCGGAGGGGTTTTCGGGGGAGGCGCATGGCGCCGAGACGCGCCGGGATAACCACAAGCGTCCCCATTTACCCACCCTTTTTCGCGCGACACGATGCAAAAGTCACGCTCAGTAATATACCAAGCGTGACAAGGCCGGGCAAACTTCGTTTTTTTGCTAAAAACTGAGATCCAGCCCGACCGATACCGCTGACCTGCGTGAGAAAACTGACCGATCGTGCGCGGGATCGATGCTGAAATCGACGCGTAGCATGCTGACCCCGACGCCGACTCCGACATTCTGGATGAGTGTCGGAATCCTGTCGATGCCGGCGTTGCCCGCCGCATAGCGGAGCGCGACGAACGGGCTGCCAATGATCGGGAGCTGGATCCGCTCGATCGGGATCATGTAATCGCCCTCGACGTAGAGCAGGTGGTCGCCACCAAGCGCGAGAAGGTTGACCGTGGCAAGGGTCCCGGTCCCGCCTAGATAAGCGAACCGTTGTGCGGGCGCGAAACCGGGCCCGGCCGTCAAAACGGTATGAGCGCGAACCGTCAGGGTTTGCGCGCCAAAGGTTGGGACTACCACCCTGCCATCAAGAGTTCCCTGGGTAAAGGAGTCGCCGGGAGGAATGCAGAGGATCAACGCTCCGCAATCCTCGAGCGAGGTGTGCAGCGAACGCTCGACGGTGAGATCGAGCTTGCCCTCGACGCCACCGGTGCTGAACTCGAATCCCGATCCTGCCAACGCGGACGCGATGCTTCCCTTAGCGACTGGCGGGTTCGGGCGCCGCATCTTCTGATCGCCTTTCCGACCGAAAACACTCCACGGCGATTTCTCGGGCGCCAGCGATCCAGTCGACCAATCGCGCTCGAAATTGACTCCGAGGAATGGAGTCAGGGTCGTCGAGGATCCCATGATTGTCTGAGTGAAGCGCGCCCAACCTCGGGTGCCGCGAAAGTAGTTGCGCGCATCGGTCCCGGCGAAGAAAGCGACGATGGAGTTCGAGAGATCGGAGCGAATCCATTCGTCGTTGGTGAAGGTGCCTTGTCCGCCGAAGAAAGTGATCTCACTCTGGTCGCCCGGACGCAGAGTTCCCTCGAGCGAAGGATCCCAATTGCCGAGATTGGACCGATATCTGACCAGCGCATCGACATCCACTCGGCCGTCTCCCATCTCGAGCTTCGGTCCCCATGGCAGGGTGAGCCCATTCACCCGGTCGTAGCTGGGGACGCGGAGCCCGATTCCAAGCGGAAGCGAGACTGGAGACTCGTGATATTCGACATAGCCTGTATCGACCGGCACCGCAGCAGTGTCCTGAGCGCGCGCTGTCAGCGCCAGGCAAGCGAATGCCGCCACAAAGGTCGGAACAACACTGCGTGTTTTCATTGTCCGATCTGGAGGAAGTTGCGAAGGATTTCCTTACCGCTGTCGGTAAGGATGGACTCGGGGTGGAATTGCACTCCCCACACCGGGTGACGGCGATGTCGTACGGCATGGATCTCGGATGGATCATCGCTCGCACGCGCGACAACCTCGAGATCGGGGGGCAACGACGCCGTTTCTATGACGAGCGAATGATAGCGCATCACCTGCAGCGGGCTCGGCACGTTGGCGAAGATGCCTTTGCCGTCGTGGGTGACGCGCGATGTCTTGCCGTGCATCAGGGTGCGCGCGCGCACTACCTTGCCGCCGTAAGCCTCGCCGATCGCCTGGTGACCGAGACAGACCCCGAGAATGGGAATCGAGCTGCCCCACGTCCGGATGGCCTCGACGCTTATTCCAGCTTCCCGGGGTGTGCATGGACCCGGCGAGATGACCATCCTCGTGACGCCCATTTTTCCAACATCGTCGACGCTGATCTCGTCGTTGCGTTTGACCACCGGCTTCTGGCCCAGCTCGCCCAGGTACTGTACCAGGTTGTAGGTGAAGGAGTCGTAGTTATCGAGGACGAGAAGCATGTCGAATACTAGCGCGTCGACTTCACGCGCGCGGGTGAAACTGACGGTGGACGCTGCGCAGGTACTCGCGATCGACGTGCGTGTAGATCTGGGTCGTGGAGATGTCGACGTGGCCAAGCATCTCCTGCACCGCGCGAAGGTCGGCGCCGCCCTCCAGCAAGTGCGTGGCGAAGGAGTGACGAAGCGTGTGCGGCGACACGGGCTTGGTGATTCCCGCCTGATCGACGTACTTCCGAAGGATTTTCCAGGCGCCCATCCGCGAGAGCGGTTGGCCGCGCGCATTGAGAAACAGAACTCCCTTGCCCTCACCCTTCTCGAGCGTCGGCCGCAGCTCGCGCAAATAGATTGCGATCGCGCCGATGGCGCGGCGCCCGATGGGCACCAGTCGCTCCTTTGCGCCCTTCCCAAAGACTCGCACGAGGTGATCCTTGAGCATGACATCGCGCACACCCAACGAGATCCACTCCGAGACGCGAAGACCGGCACCGTAGGCGAGCTCCAGCATGGCGCGGTCCCTGAACGCCAACGGCTCGTCGAGCGAAGGAGCGGCGAGCAGCTTCTCCACTTCTTCGACGCCAAGCACTTCGGGTAGTGTGCGCCACCGCTTCGGCGTCTCGAGACGCTCGCTGGGATCGCGCACCACGTGACCTTCACCAACCAGGAACTTGAAGTAGCTCCGGACGGCTGACACGTTGCGGCGAATCGACGCGGGGGAAAGGCCGAGATCCTTGAGATGGTAGACGTACTCGCGGAGCATGCGCGCGCCGATCTCGTTCGGCGCCGATGCGCCTTTCACTTTCGCGTAAGTGACGAAGCGTGTGATGTCGAGCTTGTAGGCGCGGCTCGTCTGCACCGACGCGCCCTGCTCCAGCGCCAGATAGTCGTCGAAGCGCTCGGTGTAAAAGGCGCGGGCGACGGCGTCGTCCAGCGCGGGGCTACTCACGCTTTTTTGCCTTGCGCTTCCACAGCCACACTCCCACTACGAGGAGGACTATCCCGACGGCGATACCGCCCGCGACTTTCCCGGAGCGGATGAGGTAGTGCTCGACGAGATCCCAGTTGTCGCCGGCGCGGAACGCCAGAAACGTAATCAGGCCGAACCAGACCGCCGACGCGCTGGCGATGGACAGCATCACCTTGAAGGCGGGCAGCCGCATCGCGCCCGCGAACGGCGGCACGATGGCGCGAACGCCGGGCAGAAAGCGGCTCACGAACAATCCAGTGAAGCCGTACTTCTTGTGCAGGGTCCTGATGCGTGACTCGGCCTCGGGTCCGGCGTACCTCTCGATGTGCCGCAGAAAGGCTTTTGCACCGTACTTCCGACCGAGCGTGTAGGTGATACCAGCGCCGATCACGTTTCCGGCCCAGCCAAGAAGAAAGACGGTGAAAGGCGACCCGTGCGCGCGATCGGAAAGGAAGCTTCCGAACGCGATGACCACGTCGGATGGAAATGGCGGAAAGAAATTCTCAAAGGCCGAGAGTCCGAGAATCGCGATGTAAAGCGATCCGAGCGGCAGGTCACCCAACCATCCGGTGATTTCTTGTAGCATTTGCTAGCGATTCCCTTTCAGGGTTGCCACCGCAATGCAGGCGAGCCCTTCTCTGCGCCCGATCCAACCCATGCCCTCGTTGGACTTCCCTTTGACGCTCACGCTCGCCGAATCGATACCAAGAGCGGCGGCGAGCCGCGAGCGCATTTGCTCGCGATAGGAGCCGATGCGCGGCGCTTCGGCGACCACCGTCACATCGACCTGATTCACAACGTAGCCAGAGCTCGAGATTCGACGCACCGCCGCCTCGAGCATCCCGATGGAATCCCGGTTCTGGTTGGCGGGATCGCTATCCGGAAACATCTCACCGATATCGCCCATGCCCGCGGCGCCAAGAATGGCGTCCGTGAGAGCGTGGCAGACGGCGTCGGCGTCTGAATGACCCTGGAGGCCGACCTCCGATGGTATGCGGACGCCGCCGAGTATTAGAGGACGGCCGCGGGAGAAAGGGTGGGAGTCGTAGCCGATGCCGACGCGAAAGGCTGGGTCGTGCTCACGCGGCATCCGCGTGCACTGGGCGGTCGGCGGTAGATGTCGACGCGCCAGCGGCTGTGGCGGGCGGAGAGACGGGCTCGAGCAGGGTGTAGTCCTGTTTCCGACGAGCGGGCGTGAAGCCGGCGTCTCGAATCAGGCGCTCCATCTCCGCCGTCGACGTGCGGTGAGTGGTATTCGCCGCTGAGACAACGTTCTCTTCGATCATCAGCGAGCCGAAATCGTTGCAGCCGAATCTGAGCGCGATCTGCCCGATCTTCATTCCCATCGTTACCCAGCTCGCCTGGAGATTCGGGACGTTGTCGAGGACGATTCGCGCAAACGCCACCGTGCGCAGGTATTCGGTCGCGCCGGTCTTCGGCTGATTCGACATCGTCGGGGTGTTCTCCGGCTGGAGGGGCCAGCAGATGAACGCCGTAAATCCGCCCGTCCGCGCCTGCACAGCCTTTACACGTTCGAGGTGCTCGAGTCGCTCGGCCAGAGTCTCGCTCAGCCCGTACATCATCGTCACCGATGTCTTCATGCCTTCGTTGTGGGCGAGCTCCATGATCTCGAGCCAGCGGTCGGCGCCGGCTTTCTTGGGCGCGACGATGTCGCGAACGCGCTGCACCAGGATCTCTCCGCCACCGCCGGGTATCGAATCGAGACCCGCTTTCCGCAGCTCGCGGATGACGTCGATCGCTTCCATCCGGAACAGCTTCGAGAAAAAATCGACCTCGCTCGGGCTGAAACCGTGGATGTGGATCGGGTGGTTGCGCTTGATGTACCTCATCAGGTCGAGGTACCAGTCGAACGGGATGTACGGATTGTGTCCGCCCTGAATCAGGATCTGGACTCCGCCGAGCGCCTTCAGCTCATCGATCTTGGCGCCGATCTGCTCGAAGGAGAGCGTGTAGCCCTCATCGTGCTTGGGACGACGCGCAAACGCGCAGAACCCGCAATCGGCGACGCACACATTCGTGTAGTTGATGTTGCGGTCGATGATGTAGGTGACTGTGTTGCCGGGATGCTTCTCCTGCCGAATGCGATCTGCCTCGAGTCCGAGCTCGAGGAGGGGCGCGTTGGTGTAGAAGTCGAGAAGGTCGCGGGATTCGCTCATGCGGCGGGCAGAAAAGTCAGAGTGCCGTTGGGGATTCGTCCGCGCTCCAGCAGGCGTCGGAAGAATTCCGTCAGGCCGGCAAGGTGCGGATAGGAGAGGCCGTAATCAAGACCGGAGAGATATTCGGCGCAGGTATTTCGATCGACGCCGGTGGCGCGGTGCGCCTGCTCGGCGAGCTCGTTCAGATGAAGGAGGCCCCACGCGCGGGAGGCTATTAGACCGGCGTGCGCGACGAGGGCTTCCTTGACGTTGGTGGCGCGCTGGGCGACCCACACCGCGAAGACGAACGGCTGCCCCGTCCACTCCTTCCAGGTCTGGCCGAGATCGTACACGTAGGGATACCGCTCGCGATGATTCGAGCCAAGCACCAGCGCGGCATCGCCTATCACGAGCCGCGCGTCGGCGTCATCGCTGCTCGCGGCGATCACGTCAGGGATCTCGGCATCGCCGGCGACGAAGCGCGGCTTGGCTCGCCACACATTTTCGAACAACAGCTCCAGCAGCGCCACGCTCGTCATCGAGCTGCGGCTGACGATCACGTTTCTCGAGGTCAGCTCGGTTGCCGGCCGCCGGGAGAACAGCATTACGCTCCGCACCGGCCCGTCGCACGATATGGCGAGATCAGGCAGGAGCAGATATCGGTCGGCGTCGCGCGCGTACTCGACGGCTGAGACGACGCTGATGTCCAGCTCGCCGCGCTCCATCCGGCGATTGAGATCGGAGGGAACACCGTCGACCAGCTCGGCGTCTAGCGAGACGACACCCCGGTCGATCGCTCCGTAGACCGGGTAGCAGTTGATGTACGGAATGCGGCCGATCTTCATCACGCGGCCGCCGCGGCAGAACGATTGAAAACGCGGAGGATGTTGTAGAAGGAGTCGCGCTCCGCCGGAGTTTTGCCCGCGGCCGTGATCAGCTCGATGATCTCGTCGAGACTGAGCCCCTGGGCGGTGTGAGCGCCGGCTTCGTGATAGATCTTCTCGCGAACGACGGTGCCCTCGAGATCGTTGACTCCGAACGAGAGCGACGTCTGCGACAGGAACGGCGTGACCATGATCCAGTGGGTCTTGATGTGGTCGAAGTTGTCGAGGAAGAGTCGACCAACGGCGAGGTTGCGAAGGTCGTCAAAACCAGTCGTCGCAGTCCCTTGTCGCCCGAGCTCGATTCCGAGCTCATTGTTGTCGGGATGGTACGCGAGCGGGATATAGGCGAGGAATCCGTGCGACTCGTCCTGCAGATCCCGCAGCATCGCCAGGTGCTCGACGCGGTCGGCGATCGTTTCGACGTGGCCGTAAAGCATCGTGCAGTTGGATCTGATCCCAAGCCGATGGGCGGTGCGATGAACCTCGATCCAGTCTTCGCCGGCGAGCTTCTTGTCGGCGATGGTCATCCGCACGCCCTTGCCGAAAACTTCCGCGCCCCCACCCGGCAGTGTGTCGAGACCGGCATCGCGCAGCGCAATGAGCACGTCCTCGATCGACATCTTGTCGATGCGCGCGACGTGGGCGATCTCGACGGCTGTAAGTGCCTTGATGTGGACGTGCGGATACCGTGACTTGAGGCCGCGGAACATCTCGCTGTAGTACTCGAGCCCCGCCTTCATGTCGAGGCCGCCGACGATGTGGAACTCCCGCGTCAGCCCCGTCGCCGCGGTCTCGGCTTCGGCGAACACCTGCTCGAGAGTGTAGTGATACGCCCCCTCTTCCTTGGGCAGACGCGCGAATGAGCAAAACGAACAGTTCTTCCGCAGGTAGCAGACGTTCGTCGGATTGATGTGCTGGTTGGCGGCGAAGGTCACCACGTCGCCATGCTTGCGGCGATTCGCGTAGTCGGCGAGCAGTCCGACACCCAGCAGATCGGGAGTCGTGAACAGCAGCTCGGCGTCCTGGTTGGTGAGCCTGGTCTGGGCGGCAACTTTTTCGCCGACAGCTCGAAGAGCGCGGTCGCTGATTCTGGCAAGATCCAGAGTCATCTCGATTGACATTGGCTTAGCGCTTGAAGCGCTTGATGGCGAGGGTAGTGTTGTGACCCCCGAAGCCGAAGCTGTTGCTGAGGACGTTGTCGACTTTTCTCTCGACGCTCACGTTGGGCGTGTAGTTCAGATCGAGCTCGGGGTCGGGGGTGTTGTAGTTGATGGTCGGCGGGATGATGCCACTGCCAACGACCATCGCGCTAATAACCGCTTCGACCGCGCCGGCGGCACCGAGCATGTGGCCGGTCGCGGACTTGGTGGAGCTGACGTTGACATCCTTGGCCGCCTCACCGAACACCGCCTTGATGGCCCGCGTTTCGTTGAAATCGTTCGCCGGCGTCGAGGTGCCGTGAGCATTGATGTACTGGATGTCGCGTGGCTCGAGGCCGGCGTCCTTCAACGCGCGCTTCATTGCCCGCTGCGCGCCCTCGCCGTCCGGTGCGGGTGCAGTCAGATGGTAGGCATCACCGGTTGCGCCGTACCCTACAATCTCGGCGTAAATCGTCGCGCCGCGGTTGAGCGCGTGCTCCATCTCCTCGAGGATCAAAACTCCCGCGCCTTCGCCCATGACGAATCCGTCGCGGGTCGCGTCGAACGGACGGGAGGCGGTCTCCGGACTGTCGTTGCGCTCCGAGAGGGCTTTCATGTTTGCGAAGCCACCGATCGCCATCGGCGTGACGGTCGCCTCGGCCCCGCCTGTGATCATGATGTCTGCATCGCCATACTGGATGGTGCGAAACGCATCACCTATCGCGTGAGCACTCGTCGCGCAAGCCGATACGGTGGCGTAGTTTGGGCCTTTCGCGTTCCACTGCATCGAGACGATGCCGGCGGCGATGTCCGCGATGAACATCGGGATGAAGAACGGGGAGATTTTGCCGACGCCGCGCTCACGATAGACGTCGTGCTGTTCCTCAAAACTTTTGAGACCACCGATCCCGCTGCCAATAATCACGCCGATGCGGTCGGGATCTATCCCGTTGCTGCCGTTGGCGAGGCCGGCATCGGTCATCGCCTGCTTGGCACCGGCCACCGCGTACTGGGTGTACTGATCGGCGCGCTTGGCTTCCTTCCGGTCCATGTAATCGAGCGGATTGAAGCCCTTCACCTCGGCGGCGAACCGCACGGGAAAATTCGAGGCGTCGAACTTGGTAATGGGCGCGGTTCCCGACTTCCCTTCGATCAGGGACTGCCAGGTCGTCGCCACATCGTTGCCGACCGGGGTAATCGCCCCCATGCCGGTGACGACGACACGTCGCTTCATTACGCTCCGACCTTTTGGTTCAGATACCCGAGCGCGTCACCGACGGTGCGCAGCTTCTCGGCATCTTCATCCGGGATATCGATGTTGAATTCTTTCTCGAACTCCATCACGAGCTCGACGATGTCCAGGCTGTCAGCACCAAGATCCTCGATGAAGCTCGCTTCGTTGGTCAGCTTTTCCCGCTCGACACCGAGCTCTTTCTCGATGATGTCCTTGACCTTGTCGGAATTGTCGGCCATTTGATGGATTTCCTCTGGTTGTAGGGATTACCGGAAATATACCTAAGCTGCGGAGCGGTACAAAGTTAGAGTCGATCTGGGACCGGTGACTCAGATCTTCTTCACCGAGGGCCTAGGACCAACTGCATTGCTGATTGCTGACTGAGTGAAGACCGAGGGCAAACGGCCGACAAGCAGGGGAGAGGACAAGTCAGGACTATCGAGGACCGTTCTCACTTGTTCTCAATCCTGCGGTGCCGCCTTTTGTCCTCGGTCTTCACTCAGTCAGCAATCATAGATGGCGTTGGTCCTAGGCCCTCAGTCAGTAGGTCCTCAGTCCTCAGTCGATTCACATGACCATCCCGCCATCGACGACGAACACCTGCCCCGTGATGTAGGACGCCAGATCGGACGCCAGGAACGCGACCATGGCGGCGACGTCGCCGACGGTTCCGAGACGCTCGAGTGCAATCTGTTTGCCGAGCGCTTCGCGGGCTTCCGGGGTCATGGCGTCGGTCATCTCCGTCTGAATGAAACCAGGGGCAACGGCGTTGACGAGAATGTTGCGCGAGCCCAGCTCCTTGGCGACCGATTTCGTGAGCGCGATCAGTCCGGCCTTGCTCGCCGCGTAGTTCGCCTGGCCCTTGTTGCCGATTATTCCGACGATGCTGGCGACGTTGATGATGCGACCGGCGCGCTTCTTCATCATTCCCCGCGACACCGCGCGAATGGCGGCGAAGGCACCGCGAAGATTTGCGTTCTGAACCGCGTCCCAATCCTCGTCCTTGAGCCGCATCACGAGGTTGTCCTTGGTGATGCCGGCGTTGTTGACGAGGATGTCGATCGAGCCAAAGGCTTTCTCGACATCGTCGACGAGTTTCGCCACCGCGGCAGTGTCGCTGACGTCGGCAGTAAAGCCTTTGGCGTCATTTCCGATCTTCGTCGCCGCATCGTCGGCGCGCTGCTGATCGCGACCCACTACGGCGACGCGGGCGCCCGACTCGGCGAACGCCTCGGCGATCGCCCGACCGATGCCGCGAGTGCTTCCCGTAATCAGCGCGTTTTTGCCGCTCAGATCGATTTTCATCACGCGACCATTTGTAGAAGTTTCTCGACGTCGGCAGTGGTGCCACACGCAAAAGTGCGAGCGCCCTTGACCAGTCTCCCCATCAAACCGGTGAGAACGTTTCCCGGGCCCATCTCGACGAAAAGCGCGTCAGGATATTGCGCCGCCATGTTCCTGACCTCGGTGGACCAGCGAACGGGAGACGTCAACTGTCGGAGCAGGAGATCCTTGGCGTCAGTCGCCGTGGTCGTAGGCTCGGCCGTCACGTTGGAGTAGACGGGGTAGACCGGGTCGGTGAATGCCGATGTCGCGATCGCGTTGGTAAGTCCGACGACCGCCGGTTGCATCAAGGGCGAGTGAAAGGCGCCGCTCACCGGAAGCCTGATTGCACGCTTGGCCCCGGCTTCCTTCGCCAGCTCCATCGCACGCTCGACTCCGGACGTCTCCCCTGAAATCACGATCTGTTCGTCGGTATTGAAATTGGCGGGCACCACCTCGCCGGCATCTTTGCTGGCGCGCTTGCAGATGTCTTCGATGGACGTGGTCAGGGTGCCCAGTATTGCGGCCATTGTCCCGGGCCTCGAGGTGCCCGTCTCATACATCAGGTCGCCGCGGCGCCGAACCAGTTGTGCCGCGCCGGGCAAGCTGATCGCGTCCGCGGCGTGATAGGCGGTGAATTCCCCGAGCGAGTGGCCGGCAGCAGCGCGGACGTGCGGGCGCAATCTGTCTTTGGTCAGCGCCCAGACGGCGGCGCCATGCGCGAAGAGTGCCGGCTGCGCGTTGCGGGTGAGGGTCAGCTCGTCGGCGGGTCCGTCGAAGCAGAGGCGGCTAAGATCCGCGCCGAGGGCGGCGTCGACTTCACCAAAAACGGCGCGCGCAACGGGGAACGATTCGGCGAGATCCTTTCCCATCCCCGGCTTCTGGGAGCCCTGGCCGGGAAAGAGTAGTACGATGTCCACTGCCTAGAAGCGAATGACCATCGATGCCCAGGTGAATCCGGCGCCGAAGGCGACCATCATCACCGTCGTTCCATCCTTGATCCTTCCCGACTGGATTGCCTCGTCGAGAGCGATCGGGATCGATGCCGAAGAGGTGTTGCCGTAACGGTCAACGTTTACATAGACCTTGTCCATCGGGATGCCGGAATGCTTCGCGGTCGCCTCGATGATGCGGACGTTGGCCTGGTGCGGGATAAGGAGATCGATGTCGGAACCGGTGAGCCTGGCGCCGTCGAGAGCGCGATCGGCAGCGTCGGCCATGGACCGCACCGCGTGCTTGAAGACCTCGCGGCCGGCCATTTTCACGAGGTGCGAGCGCTTCTCCAGAACTTCGGCCGACATCGGCACGGTCGCGCCGCCTTCGGGGCGATAAAGCAGATCGGCGAGCTTGCCATCGCTTCGCATGTAGGCGGAGAGGATTCCCTTCGTCCCCTTGCTCCGCTTGAGAACCGCCGCGCCTGCGCCGTCACCGAACAACACGCAAGTCGAGCGATCCTTCCAGTCCACGATTGCGCTCATCTTCTCGGATCCGACCACGAGCGCCGTCTCGGCGGTGCCGGACATGATCAGCCCCTCGGCGGTGCTCATTGCGTAGAGCCAACCGGCGCAGGCGGCGCCGACGTCGAACGCCGCGGCACGTGTCGCGCCGAGCTCGGCCTGGATGTCGACGGCGGTCGCGGGGAGAAGTCGATCCGGCGTCGCCGTGCTCAGGACGATTATGTCGATCTCGCCAGGATGGACGCCGGCCTTTTCCATCGCCCGTCGAGACGCTTCGGCGGCCATCGAGCAGGTTGTCTCGCCGTTGCGGGCGAGGCGCCGCTCAGAGATGCCGCTGCGCTCGTAGATCCACTCGTGCGACGTCTCGATACCGATCGATGCAAAATCGTTGTTGGTCATCACGTGGGCGGGGAGCCCGCGTCCGGTGCCGACGATCGCGGCCGCTGGTCTCTTCATGCCGACGCCGCCGCGGCGGTGATAGCCGGTTCGGCGGCCTCGAGCTTTTTGCCGATCTGCTCGTTCATGCGAGTCTCGACGGCTCTGACCGCGACCTTGATTGCATTCTTGATCGCGCGCGGCGGAGAGTTGCCATGACAGATGATGCTGACGCCACGAACGCCGAGCAGTGGTGCCCCGCCATACGCGGTGGAGTCGAAGCCTCTGAGGGCTTCCTTGACGTGACTGGCATTGATACCTGGATGTTCGCTGAGTACCCGGACGATCATCGGCGCGACGGCCTCGTAGAATTTGAGCACCACGTTTCCCACAAAGCCATCGCAGATGACGACGTCGAACGGACCGCGGTCGCTGGCGCCGGTGGGTAAATCGCGCCCCTCGAGGTTACCGTGAAAGTTGAAGCCGGCTTTCTGGAAGAGCATGTGCGCCTCCTTCACGACTGCGTTTCCCTTCTCCGGTTCCTCGCCAATCGAGAGAAGACCGATCGACGGGTTGGGGCGCCCGAAAACGCACTCCGCGTAAACCGCGCCAAGCCATGCGAACTGCAGAAGCTCGCGCGTCGAGCAGTCGACGTTGGCGCCCGAATCGAGAACGATCACGGGCTTGGCTGCGGTCGGGAAAACCGTTGCGATCGCGGGACGAGTAAGGCCCGGCTGCAGCTTGAGCAGCATCGCCGAGGAAGCCATCTGCGCGCCGGTGTTGCCGGCCGAGACGAATGCATCGGACTTGCCGTCAACCTGCAGCTTGAGGCCGACGATCATCGAGCTGTTGGGTTTTTTTCGGAGTCCGGCGGTCGGCTTCTCCGACATCTCGATGATGTCAGGGGCTTCGACGATCTCGAGACGGCTGCGCGCTGACGCCGCCTGGGAAAGCTCCCCGGCGAGCGCGCGATCGAGCTCGGCTTCGATGACCGACGTTTGTCCGACGAGCTGGACTTTGTGAGGTGGTTCCAGCTCGAGCAAGGCGAGTAGAGCGCCGGCAATTGTCGCTTTGGGAGCAAAATCTCCCCCCATCGCGTCCAACGCTATACGCGCCAAATCAGGCTTCCTTCGGCTCGACTCGCTGTTCTTCCGCGTAGTATCCGCACTCCTCGCAGACGTGGTGCGGACGCTTCATTGCCTGGCAACGCGGACACTTCTGGATGGCGATCGCGGGCGCGGTCTTGTGGGTGTTGCGGGCGCGCTTTTTCCGCTTCGATGTACGTCGCTTGGGGACTGCCATTGTCTCTGTTCCTTGAGGTTGTTTGACGTGCTAGTGCGATTTGCTTTTGTGCTCGAGCAATGCGTCCCAGCGCGAGTCAGTCGTGGTTGTGGTGCAGTTGCAGGTTCGTTCGTTGAGATTGGTGCCACATGTCGCGCACAGCCCCTTGCAGTCCTCACTGCACTGGACGTAACCCGGTACCGTCAGGAGCCAGTTTTCGCGCACCACCGATCGAAGATCGAGCATTCGCTCAGCGGGATCGTACAGAAAAACGTCGGGATCATCGGCCTCGTCGGCACCGATTTCAGCGAGAAGCAGGTGAACGTCCTCGTCGACATCGACCGTGACGTCTTCGAGGCAGAGCCGGCAGGATAACTCGGTTCGACCCTCGATGCGACCGGTGAAGTAGAATCTTCCCTCCCCCGCCGAGGACAATCTTCCCGTTACCCTGATTGGCTCAGTGGGGCGAAGATCGGCCTCTTCCCAGATCGGATCGTCGGGTGCGAGAGAGCCGTCGACCTGGACGGCCTTCGTCTCCAGCGAGCGGATGTCAAACGACAGCATAAGCCCTTTAAGCTAGCGGGTTTAACAGGGTGATTCCAGTGAGGGCGAGACCGTTTTTTGGCAGTGAACTGCAACGGAAGACTACCGGCGGGAGGCCGTGCGCCACACGGCCGGAGGCCAGGGGCTAAGGACGATCATGGTGTAGTTCAAGCCCGCGGCCTCCAGCCGGCCCGCCCAACGCCGCCCGCCGGTAGTCATCTTTGCAGTTTCGGCTTTTAGACGAGCTCGGATTCAGGGAAGAAGAACCTCGCCTCCCGCTCCGCATTCTCGTCCGAATCCGAAGCGTGGATCGCGTTCCGCTCTTTCGACTCCGCGTAGAGCTTCCTTACCGTGCCCGCCTCGGCCTCGGCGGGATCGGTCGCGCCAATGGTCTTGCGCAATGACGCGACGGCGTCGGCGCGCTCGAGGACTATCGGCATGCACTTGCCGGATGTCATGAAGCGCACGAGCGGCGTGAAAAAGGGACGCTCGCGGTGCACCGCGTAGAAGGCGCCAGCCTGCTTCTCAGTCAGCTGCATCACTCTCGATGCAACGATGCGAAAGCCCGCCTTCTCGAGCAGCGCGACGATCAGTCCCGCCTTGCCGGAGTTGAAGGCGTCGGGCTTGATGATGGTAAGAGTTCTGTTGCCTGCCATTTATCGTTCCTGGCGCATTGCGCGTTTGAGTAGATCCACGACATCGATTGGGCGTTTGGCGACGCCGACGCCGTTCTCCTGGAACGCCTGCATCTTCTCGGCGGCCGTTCCCGCGGAGCCTGAGATGATGGCGCCGGCGTGACCCATCCGTCGGCCGGGGGGCGCTGTCTGCCCGGCGATGAAGCCGACGACTGGCTTCTTCATCTTGTCCTTGATGAACCGCGCCGCCTCCTGCTCGTCGGTGCCGCCGATCTCGCCGATCATCACCACCGCCGTGGTTGCGGAATCTCTCTCGAACGCCGCGAGACAGTCGATGAAATTGGTGCCGTTGATTGGATCCCCGCCGATGCCCACGCAGGTCGTCTGGCCGATGCCGGCGCGGGTGAGCTGGTAGACGACCTCATAGGTGAGCGTACCCGATCTGCTCACCAAACCAACCGGTCCTGGCGTGCAAATTCGGCCGGGAATGATTCCCACATTCGACGCTCCAGGTGAGATCAGACCGGGGCAATTGGGGCCGAGCAGTCGAGCGCCGCGTTCCTTCACGAACGGATACACGCGCGTCATATCGAGGACCGGGACTCCTTCGGTGATCGCGACGATGAACGGAATACCGGCGTCGGCGGCTTCCATGATGGCGTCGGCGGCAAACGGTGGCGGGACATATATCACCGTCGCGTTTGCACCAGTCTCCTTCACCGCCTGCGCGACGGTGTTGAAGATGGGGACCTTGTTCTCGAATTTCTGTCCGCCTTTGCCCGGCGTGACTCCGGCGACGACCTGGGTGCCGTACTCCATCATCTGCTTCGCGTGGAATGATCCGTCGCGGCCGGTGATGCCCTGGATCAGCAGGCGGGTTTTCTTGTCGATGAAAATGCTCACGCGGCCTTTCCTCCGGTCGCGAGCGCGACTGCCTTCTTGACCGCTTCGTCCATGTCGGTCATCGCGGATAATCCGTTCTTCTCGAGGATCTTCACAGCGATCTCTTCGTTGGTACCGGTGAGCCGGATGACGAGCGGAATCCTGAGCGGATTCTCACTGATCGCAGAGACGATTCCGTTTGCGACATCGTCGGTGCGGGTGATTCCGCCGAAGATGTTGAACAGAATCGCCTTCACGTTCGGCTCGCGGGTGATGATTCGGAGGGCGGCGACGACCTTCTCGGGATTCGAGGAGCCGCCGATGTCGAGGAAGTTGGCCGGATCGCCGCCGTAGTATTTCACCAGATCCATCGTCGCCATCGCGAGCCCGGCTCCGTTCACCACGCAGCCGACGTTGCCATCCAGCTTGATGAAGGTGAGGCTGGCCTTGCGCGCCTCGACTTCACTGGGATCCTCCGCCGACTCATCCCGGAGCTCCGCGATATCCGGTCGCCGCTCGAGCTCATTGTCGTCGATGACCATCTTGGCGTCGAGCGCGACGACTTCGCCCGTCGGTGTAGTCACCAGCGGATTGATCTCGGCGAGCGAGCCGCCGTTGCCTGAGAACGCGGCGTAGAGCTGCTGGAGAATCCTCGCCGCGGCGCGCACCTGCTTGATGTCGGAGTAGAGAAAGAACGCCAGCTGCATTGCCTCGTAGGTGCGCAGCCCGTAACGCGGGTCGATCGGGTGGCGAAGGATTTTGTCGGGGGTTTTCGCCGCAACTTCCTCGATGTCGATGCCGCCGGCGGGACTGGCCATGAAAACCGGCTTCTTCGATGCGCGATCGACGATAATGCCGACGTACGCCTCGCTTGCGATATCCGCCGCCGGGGTAACGAGAACTTTCTCGACCGGAAGACCTTTGATGGTGAGCTGAAGGATCTTTGTCGCGACGTCGCGGGCTTCGGCCGGTGTCTTGGCGAGCTTGACGCCGCCTGCCTTGCCACGCCCGCCGGCGTGAACCTGAGCTTTTACGACGACGGTCGTGCCGTACTTGCGCGCGATCGCTTCCGCCTCTTCCGGAGTGGTGGCAACCTCTCCTGGCGGAATAGGAATGCCATACTTACGGAAGATTTCCTTTGCCTGGTACTCGTGGATGTTCACTCTTGCTCCGGTCGCGTGCGAACACGCGAGCTATCGACTTGGGATGAATTGCTACGGTGTGATCTCGGTCCCGCCGGCGCCCTGCACCGCCGCCCTTCCCTTACTGAGCTCTGTAATAATGGCTCGGCCCTGTGTTCGACGCACATAGTCTGCCGCAGCTGCGACTTTCGGGGCCATGCTTCCTTCGCCGAACGCGCCATCGGCACGCAAGCGTTCGGCTTCGGCAACGGTGATCGAGGTGAGTGCGCGCTGCTCGTCGGTGCCCCACGCAGTATAAACGGCATCGACGTCGGTGAGAATCAGGAAAAGCTCCGCGCCCAGCTCTCCGGCGAGAACCGCTGCCGCCAGATCCTTGTCGACCACCGCATCAACACCCTCGAGCCCGAGCGCGGGATCGCGATAGACCGGAATGCCGCCCCCTCCACACGCTATCACGACGGCGTCTCGCTCGAGCAGTGCACGGATTGTGGGCAATTCGTGGATCGCGAGTGGGCGCGGGCTGCCGACCACTCTTCTGAAGTTGCCATTCCCATCTTTCCTGATCACGTGGCCCTCGGCGCGAAGCTCTCGCGCGCGAGCCACCGACAGCCCGCGCCCAATGAATTTCTTCGGATCCTTGAGCGCTGGATCGTCAGGCGCGACCTCTACCTGGGTGAGAACGGTCACCACATCGCGCGGGTTTCCGGCTTTCCTGAGCGCGTTCTCCAGTGATTGCTGCAGCATGTAGCCAATCCAGCCGGCGGTCGACGCGACCAGTACGCCAAGCGGAAACGCAGGAACTTCACTGCGTGCCTTCTCGTTGCGCACCAGCTCGTCGCCTACCTGCGGACCGTTGCCGTGAACGACAACGACGCGCCATCCATCCAGTGCGAGATCGACGATGGGGCCGAGGCTTTCCCGCGAGTGCCTGAACTGATCGGTGATCGTGGAACGCTCGCCTGGGGGCGAAAGCGCATTGCCACCGACAGCGATGACCGCGGTTCGGTTTCCGGTCATCGGTGACTCGCAGAAATGATCGCGCCGAGCGAATCGTAGGCGATGCCGAATGCCCTGAGATCGGCCGCGGCGAGCGCCGCGCGCATACGGTTGTAAAGCCGGGTGACTTGAGCTCTAAAAGACGAATCGCTTGCCGCAGTAACGGAGTCTACCGCAAGCGGTGCCCACGGGGTGGTCGTGAGCTCGCGCTCGATGCCAGGCGCCCGATAGTCCGTGGCATTCGGAAACGCCGTCATCCACGCCTGGGCTATCGGATCGGGTGAAGGATCGGCCGCCATTGTCACCCTCGCGGTTCTGGCGTTAACGAGCGCAGTCGCGGCGTGGCGGAAATAGCTCCGCTCTTCGCCGGCGAGGACGAAATGATCCGACAGGGGATAATCTGATGACGCCGAGTAGAGCTCCATCTTCCAGTAGAGGGTGTCAGCGTGAAACATCGGCTCGATGATCGTACTCTGGGCAAAAACCGGGGCGAGAGCTCTCACCCGCTCGCGAACGTCGCGAACGGAGACGATCCGCGCGCGTCGCGGCACTGAATCGGACAGCAGGTCGAAGGATTGGTGCGCCCAGGCGTATCCCAGCCGTGACAGCCCTTCGCCCAGCCGCTGGCCTGCTATGTCGAGCTGGGGATTCGCAACCAGTACGAAGCCGCGCGCGCCCGGATACACGAGGGAATCCTGTCGCAGGAGCTGCTGACTGGCGGCACTCGTTGCGACGCTGTCGAGCGCTGCGGAGACGGCAGATCTGCGGAGCTCCTCATAAGGGGAGGCTGAAAGCGCGTACGCGCGTTTGGTGTAATCGGCACGGGTGGCGAGGTAAGGGCGCTCGCGAATGACCTGCGCGTCGCGCGAGCCGAAGCGATGGACCAGCAGCGGGATCATCTCCTGCACACCGATGGAGACCATTACGATGACCGTGACGGCGACGAAGCTCGTTCTGAGCTGACCGGTCCAGCCGCTCAGCAACACAGTTATCGCAGCGCCCGCTGTCGCGATGGAAAGAATGAGCAACCCTGGCAACAGCCACTGGTGATCTACGTAGGAGAACGAGCCATTCTCGCCGCTGCCGTGAACCAGAAGGTCGTAGGATTCGAGGCGGTAGCTCCACATCGTGATGAGAAGGAGCAGCGCCGCGAGTACGCTGAGATGGCGCCGCACCCGGACACTCATTTTGAGGCCGGCACGCTCCCAGCGCAGTCCGGGGGTGAGCGAGTAGAGCACCACCACGACTACGGAGACTCCGACAACGAGCAACATCGCCCACGAGTAGACTGCTTTCTCGAACGGCAGCCACCCGACGTAAAATCCGAGATCGTGCTGGAGGTACGGATCGCTCTCGCGGAAACTGATCCCGAGACGTGCGACGGCGAGGCTGGTCCAGCTCGGAAGCAGGGGCGTCGCCGCGGCCGCGATCATCAGTGCAACGAGGAGAGCGAACCGGTCGATGTACTTCCGCGGCACCGCTTCGCCGAACTCGACGTTTGCCATTCGGCGTGGGAGGGTGAGAATGCCGATGCTCCGCCCGAGCGCGGACAGATTGACGAACGCGAGCAACACGGCGACGACGGTGCCGATTCCGTAAATGAGGAGCAGATCGCCGGCGCGCTCGCTCCAGAGCGTGGCCGCCCCGAGGGAGCCATACCAGGTGTAGTCCGCGAATACCGTCGAGGCGGCGCGTCCTCCGACCAGTACGGCAGCCGCGATGACGACCCCGATGAACAGGCGTCTGCGGGCGGGCGCAGTCACATCACACCTTCACGCCCTTTGAGGCGAGCCAACCGACCATCTCCGACCGGATCCGCTGCAACTGCGCGGCTGTGCGCGCCTCGAACCGCATCACCAGCACGGGTTGGGTGTTCGATGCGCGAAGCAATCCCCAGCCATCGCCAAACAGTACCCGCGCGCCGTCGACGGTGTTGACCTGATATTTGGATCCGAAATATTTCTGAGCCTCCTGGACGATGTCGAACTTCCGGTCGTCGGGGCAATCGATGCGGATCTCTGGTGTTGAAACGAATCGCGGGACATCGGCGAGCAGCTCTCTGACGCTACGTCCGGAATCAGCGATGATCCGCAGCAGCCGCGCGGCGCCGTACAACGCGTCATCGAATCCGTAATAACCTTCGGCGAAGAACATGTGCCCCGACACCTCGCCTCCGACTGGGGCGTGGGTAGCATGGATCTTTTCTTCGATCACCGAGTGGCCCGTCTTCCACATCACCGGCACACCGCCGGCCTTCGCCACTTCCTCCGGCAGCGCCTGAGAAGACTTGACGTCGAAGACAATCGATTGACCCTTTCCGGCGCGCGCCAGTGCATCCCGCGCGTAGATGATGAGCAGGTAATCACCCCAGATGATCTCGCCGGTGTCGTCGATGACCCCGATTCTGTCCGCGTCGCCGTCGAATGCAATCCCGATGTCTGCGCGGTCGCGCTTTACGGCGTCGATGAGGTCGCGCACGTTCGCCGGCACGGTTGGATCCGGATGGTGATTCGGAAAGGTGCCGTCGCTCTCGCAAAAAAGGCAACGCGGCCTGATCCCGAGCCTGGGAAATAACGTCGGCGCCACGAGCGAGCCGGCGCCGTTCCCGCAGTCGAGAACGACCTTTAGGTTCCGGGAGAGCTTCCCGACGCGCGCCGTGATGTCCTCGATATAGCGATCGATGATCTGCTCGCTATGAAGCGCTCCGCGTCCACGCGGAAAGTCTCCGCCGACAGCAAGGTCGTAGATGCGCTGGATGTCGGCGCCGTGGATGGAATTCCTGGCGAGGCCGAGCTTGAATCCGTTGTATTCCGGGGGATTGTGGGAGCCGGTGATCTGGATGCCGGCGACCACATCGAGGTTGTGCTGTGACCAGTAGGCCAGCGGTGTTGGAACGATGCCGATGTCGATTACATCGACTCCGCTCGCCAGCAGGCCGCCTACCAAGCCGCGGTGCAGGCCCTCTCCACTTGGCCGGTTATCGCGGCCGACGGAGACCCTGCCTGATACTCCCTTTTCTTTTAAGAAGGCCGCGAAGGCGCCACCGACGGTTGTCGCGAGCTCGTCGGTTAAATCCTTTCCGGTGATGCCGCGAATGTCATACTCGCGGAAGATTGCGCGCGGGATCGCCATCCCGGTTCACTGCTGCTGAAGTGCTACATCGCGGACGATAGCAGGCGCGCTCTTCTGGGTGAACGACACGATCGCGTCGGGAAACAGACCGAAGATGATGATGATGGCGGCGGAGGCCCACACCACCGCGCTGGTCCAGCCACTGGAGCGTTCCGGCACTGCGGCCGCCGATGCGCGCGGCTTCATGAACATCACCATCACGACGTACAAGTAATAGCCGGCGCTTACGACACTCGTCACGACAAGCACGATCGCTAGCCTCGTTTGCGGGAACGGTGCCTCCAGCGCAGCCTGCAGAACGTACCATTTGGCGAAGAACCCAATGCCGCCGAAGATCGGGAATCCCAACAGCGCGAGCATGAAGATCGCCATCGCGACCGCCAGGCCGGGCCGGACATTCCAAAGCCCCGCGTATTCCTCGACGTCCATGTTGTCTTCGCCCGACCGGCCGAGGGCAACGACGACGGCGAACGCTCCGAGCGTCGCCATGGTGTAGGCGAAGAGGTAGAACATGAACGCCGAGCTTCCGAAGGTGGTGCCCACCACCATGGCGACGAGAATGTAGCCGGCGTGAGCTATGCTCGAGTACGCGAGCAGGCGCTTGATGTTCCGCTGCGCGAGGGCGACGACGTTGCCGACGACCATCGTTACTGCGGCGAGCCACCAAACGGCTTCGTGCCATTCGGTGAGCAGGGTCGGGAACGCCTCCAGCCACAGCCGGAAAAACGACGCAAATGCGGCTGCCTTGACAGCCGCAGCCATGTAAGCCGTGATCGGCGTCGGAGCTCCCTCGTACACATCGGGTGCCCACATGTGAAACGGCGCGGCCGCGACTTTGAAGCCAAATCCGATCACGAGCAGCGCGATCCCAACGAGAAGCAAGGGATCGTGGCCGAGGTTGAATCGCACAATGTTCGTCTTGATCGCGACGAAATTGGTCGCGCCCGTCGCGCCGTAAACGAGGGCTATTCCGTACAGCAGGAATCCGGTTGAGAACGCGCCAAGCAGGAAGTACTTGATCGCGCCTTCCGCCGATCTCTCCCGGCGGCGGTTGAGTCCGACGAGGACGTAGATCGCGATCGACATCAGCTCGATGCCAAGGAAGACGATGATGAGGTCGCGCGCCGCGGCGAGGATCATCATTCCCGATGTCGAAAGCAAGAGCAGCACGTGTGATTCGCCGGGGGTGATGCCTTCCCGCCGGTTGTAGTCGAGCGACATCGCGATGGTACCGAGCGTCGCGATCAGGAGGATTTCGTCGATGGCCCACCGGAAATTATCCACCGCAACGGGCCCGTTCGACGCCGTATAGCCTCGATAGGCGTAATAACCCACGGCGACCATCGTAAAGATGCAGAGGGCCATACTAAGAATGCCGACGCTCCGCTGGTGCTCGTCGCTCTCGCGACGCCAGGCCGACCAGAGGAGAAGAATCATCGCGCCGCCCATCAGCAGCAGATCCGGTCCGAGAGCGGAGGTAAGCTGCACTGGCGAGCTCAGGTCAAATTGCATCAGCGGACCGCCCTGCCGGCGATGGCGACGCTTTCGCCAGCCTGGACGCGGTTAACGAGCAGCTGCGCCGAACCCTCCATCCGCCGGAGCACCGGCGCGGGATACACTCCCAACCAGATAATTGCGGCGATCAGCGGTACCAACAGGGCCAGCTCGCGCCGGTTGAGATCGGGGAAATGAGCGTTCTCCGGTTTGTCGAGCGGATTGTAAATAATGCGCTGGATTGCCCAGAGCAGGTAGACGGCCGCGATGATGACGACGAGCGTGGCAATAATGGTCAGCACGGGGTAGGTGCGGTAGGATCCGATCAGGACCAGAAATTCACCGACAAACCCGTTCGTCCCCGGTAGCCCGATGCTGCTTAACGAGACGAATGTAAGGATCGCGGCAAACATCGGCCCGACCCGGGCGATTCCTCCGTATGCGTCGAGGAGGCGGGTATGACGGCGTTCGTACATGATGCCTACGAGTAGAAAGAGCGCTCCCGTCGAGAGCCCGTGATTGATCATCACCATCAGCGCGCCCTGCACGCTTTGGAGCGTCAGGGCGAAAATGCCGAGCATCACGAAACCGAGGTGGCTGACCGAAGAATACGCGACGAGCTTCTTGAAATCGGGCTGTACCATTGCGACGAGCGCGCCATAAATGATTCCGATCACAGCGAGGAGGAGAATGATCATCCTGACTGTGTCGTTCATCGCCGCCCCGGGGAACAGCGGCACCGCAAATCTGAGGAAGCCGAAGGTACCCATCTTCAGCATGATGCTGGCAAGAACGACCGAGCCGGCGGTCGGTGCTTCGACGTGGGCGTCGGGCAGCCAGGTGTGGAGCGGGAACATCGGGACCTTGACCGCGAAGGCGACGAAGAATGCGGCGAAGAGCCAAAGTGCCGTCCGCGCAGAGACGCCACCAGCGGCGAGGATGTGGTCGTAGCTGAAGTCGGGGGCGCCTCCGGCCGTCCTTACGTGCAACCCCAGATAGATGATCGCAACGAGCATCAGCAACGACGGGAGGAACGTGTAAACGAAAAACTTGATGCTGGCATAAATGCGCCGCTCTCCACCCCAGATGCCGATGATGAAATACATCGGTATGAGCACCATGTCCCACATCACGTAGAACAGGAACAGGTCGCGCGCCATAAACACGCCGAGCATCGCGGTGGTTAGAACGAGCAGCAGCGCGTAGTAGCTTCGCACCTTAGTCCGGACGCTGGTGAAGCTGCCGAGCGTCGCGAGCGGCATGAGGAAGGTCGTAAGAAGGACCATCATCAGGGCGATGCCGTCGATCCCAAGGGTGAACCGAATGCCCCAGGTCGGGATCCACGGCAGGTCGATCGCTGCCTGCCAGCCGGTGTCAGCCGGATTGAAGGACCACCAGAGTCCGAGCGAGACGATGAACTCCACCAGGAAGATCAGGAAGGCAACCTGCCGAGCTGCGGGCGTCTCCACAGCTCGCGTCTCTGGAGACACGCGCGCCGGGATGAGCAGCATGATCACTGCCCCGACCAGGGGGATGAGCAGGAGCGCAGGGAGGATCCACCCGTTGTATCCGATCGAATCGAGAAAGCGAGCCATGATCAGATCATCTGAGGGTGAATGCGCCCAGCATCGCGAGGACTCCGGCGATGAAGACCCAGGCGTAGATGCCGACGTTGCCGGTCTGGATGCGGGAGCCCACCCAACCGAAACCGCGGGCGAGGGCAGCGCTGCCGTTCACGAAGAAGCCGTCGATGAGTCCGTTGTCGATCAGCCGCCAGAGAAAGCCGCGCGACACCGCATAGACGGGTCGGACGATTCCCTTCTCCACTCCTTCGTCCACGTAGTATTTCTCGGCGACGATGCGCTCGAAACCGTGCTCCGGCACTGCCTCTCTCTTGGGCGTCAGCGTTTCGGGCTTGAGGCGCGCGAATGCCAACACGATGCCAGCCACCGCGATTATCACCGCAGCACCGATCAACATCTCTTCGGTGCTGGCCGTGACGTGAGTCGCGGTTCCCGCCACTTGCCGGGTCGCGCTGCCGACAACCGGGTCTAGCCACTTTGCGAGGCTCTCGCTCGGACCGATCGGCACCAGATCGGTCAAAACTTCCGGGAGGTTCAGCCAGCCGCCGAGGACCGTGAGAATGCCAAGAATCGCCAGCGGCCCCGTCATGCTCAGCGGAGCTTCGTGCAGGTGCTTCTCTTCCTCGACGCCAGTGCGTACCGGACCGTGAAAGGTGTAGAGCATCATGCGCGTCATGTAGACCGCGGTGATGAAAGCGGCTGCCAGACCGATGGCGTAGATAGCGTAGAGCAGCGCGTTACCCGGAATGCCGAGCCAGGACGCCGAGGCCAGCGTCGAGCCCTGGGCGCGCGCGAAGACGGAGCCGAGGACTTCGTCCTTCGAGAAGAATCCGGCAAAGGGTGGGATCCCCGAGATCGCCAGCGTCGCGATCCACATCAACGCACAGGTGACGGGCAGGTAGCGCTTAAGGCCGCCCATGTTGCGCATGTCCTGCGCATCCTCGTGGCTGCCGGTATGGTGATACGCGGCATGCATGGCGTGGATCACCGAGCCGGAGCCAAGAAACAGCAGGGCTTTGAAGAATGCGTGGGTCACGAGATGGAACATGCCGGACACGTAAGCCCCCACGCCAACTCCGACGAACATGTAGCCGAGCTGGGAGATGGTCGAGTATGCCAGGACCTTCTTGATGTCCCACTGCTTGAGGCCGATGGTCGCCGCGAAGATGGCGGTCACCGCGCCGACAACAGCCACCGTCAGAGATGCAATTGGCGAGAGCGAGAAAAGCGCGGCGCTGCGCGCGATCAGATAGACGCCGGCGGTGACCATTGTCGCCGCATGAATGAGCGCGGACACCGGCGTCGGGCCGGCCATCGCGTCAGGCAGCCATATGTAGAGCGGAATCTGCGCGCTCTTTCCTGTGCAGCCGAGGAAAAAGAAGAGGCAAATCGTCGTCACCAGCGCGCTGCCAGCGCCGAGCTCGATCGCCCTGGCGTTAACGGTGACAAAATCGAGCGCGCCGATATTCGCAAACAGCATGAACATCGCAATCAGGAAACCGACATCGCCGATCCGATTGACGACGAACGCCTTTTTGCCGGCGTCAGCGTTGGCCTTGTCGTTGAACCAGAACCCGATCAACAGGTACGAACACAGCCCGACGCCCTCCCAGCCGACGAATACGACCGGATAATTCGCGCCCATCACCAGCACCAGCATGAAGAACACGAACAGGTTGAGGTACGCGAAGAACCTGGGATATCCCGGATCGTCGCGCATGTAACCGATGCTGAAGATGTGAATGAGGGCACCGACACCGGTGATGACGAGAATCATCACCATCGAGAGCTGGTCGAGCTGGAACGCGGCATCGATCTGGAGATCTCCCACCGGCATCCAGCTGAAGTAGCGCTGAATGAACGGAGCGGCCGGATGTGCCTGCACCATCTGCCACCAGATCATCGCGGCGAGGACGAAGGACAGGATCAGGACTCCGGGCCCGACAATGCTGGTGACACCCGCCCAGCGGTGGCGCTTCACCGCATGATGGTCGTCCCCGGCGGCACCGGCTTCTTCGGCGTGAGAGATCGCGGGTGCTTCTGCCGCGCCCTCGCTGTGCGGGTGATGTCCGGGAGTGTTCGGGTCGCGCGGGCCGAAGTGCGCGCTGTTCAGTGACAGCAGCCCGTTGATGACGAAACCGACGAGCGGCAGTACGGGCAACAGCCACATCCATTCGGCGATGGTACCGGAGAGGACACTCGTGTGGCCGGCAACGCTGGCAGCTGTCTGGAGCAGCATCAGCCTCTCAGCAGATTGATGTCCTTGAGATCCACGGTTTGCCGATGCCGGAAGATCCCGATGATGATGGCGAGACCAACCGCGGCTTCAGCCGCCGAGACTGTCATGACGAAGACCACGAAGACCTGGCCCGCAGCGCCGTAGTACCGTGAGAACGCGACGAACGTCAGGTTCACTGCGGTGAGCATCAGCTCGACGCACATGAAAATGATGATCGCGTTCCGGTGCACGAGCACACCGACCACTCCGATTATGAATAGCGCCGCGGTCAGCGCCAGCGATTCAGCGAGCACCGGCTGCCCTCCCTCTGCCGAGCACCACCGCGCCGGCAATCGCGACCAGCAGCAGCACGCTCGTCAGCTCGAAGGCGAGCAAGTAATCCTTGAACAGCGGCTCGGCGATGGTGCCGACGACGTTGAGCTTCTGGAGCTGCTGCTCGTTGAACCCCCGCGGCACTACCAGCTGCTGCGGCAGCTTGACGCGCAAAATCACCATGATCTCGCTCAGGAGGCCGAGGCCGACGAGCCCGGCGGCCAGCTTCCACCACTTGCCCCGGGCCTCGGCCAGCTCCGACGGGTCGCCGAGATTCAGGAGCATGACCACGAACAAGAAGACCACCATGATCGCGCCGGCGTACACCAGCACCTGCATCACCCCGATGAACTGGGCGTCGAGCATGACGAAGAGTGCCGCGAGGCTGAACATCGTGTTGACCAGCCACAGCGCGGCAGCGACCGGACTTTTCCGTGTCACGAACGTCAGCGCGGAAGCGAGCGCGATCACTCCAAAAAGATAGAAGTGGAATACGTAGAAGAGAGAATAGTGGGGATCCATCACTCGCCTTTCGGATCTTCAGGGTCCCACATCTCGCAGACTGGATGCGTCTGTGCCATCAGGCGCTGCAGATCGTAAACGAAACCCTCGCGGCTGTACTCGGAGTTCTCGTAGTGCCGTCCGACGTGAATCGCCTCTTCCGGGCAGACTTCCTGGCAGTAACCGCAGAAGATGCAGCGGAACTCGTCGATCTCGAACACCAATGGATACCGGTTCCCTTCTTCGTCTTCGCCCGGCACCAGCTTGATGCAGTTCGCGGGGCAGACGGTGGGACACAGGCCGCACGCTACGCACTTTGCCTTGCCGGTCTCGGTGGTGAGCATGCGATGGGTGCCACGCCAACGCGGCGAGATCGGCGACTTCTCCTCCGGATACTGTGTCGTGACGCGGCCGTTTACGTCGAAGAGGTGCTTCACCGTCAGCGCCATGCCTCGCAGCGTCGCCCGGATGTAGCTCACATCCTCGACTGGCCGCTCGACCACCTTCACCTTGATTGCCATTATCTCACCGCCTCTGCCGCGACCGCGCGACGCGAATCCAGCCTGCGCATCCGGTCGATCTCTTTCGGGTTCATGCGTCCATACGCGGGGCTGATGAGCCGCCCGCGATCGAGAATCGCAAATAGCACCAGCATGAACAGGATGTTCGCCGAGCCAAGGATCGCCGCGTACATGGTACCCTGGGGAATGCCAGCCGCGCTCAGGCCGAGCATGACCGCCGCGATCACGACTATGTAGATGAGCGCGAGGGGCAGCATGAACTTCCAGCCGAGTGACATCAGCTGATCGTACCGGAACCGCGGCAGCGTCCAGCGCACCCACATGAAGACGAAAAGGAAAAAGAGGATCTTCGCGAGAAAGATTCCGATCGAGAGCAGCGACAGCCATCCGCTGTAAGGTCCGATGTTGTCGCGCGCAGTGAATGGAACGTCCCATCCGCCGAAGAACAGCGTCGCCATCAACGCGCTGGCGGTAACCATGCTCGCATACTCGGAGATGAAGAACAGGGAGAACTTCATCGCGCTGTACTCGGTGTGGTATCCCGCGATCAGCTCCGACTCCGCCTCCGGCAGATCGAACGGCAGGCGATTGGTCTCAGCGAAGGCCGCGACGATGAAGATGAAGAACGCGACAGTCAGATTGATGACGTTCCAGCCGCCCCACACCTGCTGATTGATGATCGAGTTCAGGCTGACGTTGCCGGCGAGCAGCAGCACTGGAATCGTCGACATTCCCATCGAGATCTCGTAGGAAACCATCTGGGCGCTCGACCGCAGGCCGCCGAGCAGGGCGTACTTGTTGTTCGAGGACCAGCCGGCGAGCACGATGCCATAAACGCTGAGCGACGTGATCGCGAGGATGAAAAGAAATCCCACTGGCATGTCGGCAACCACCAGATCGATCCGTCCCCAACGCGTGGGAATCGGCGCGCCGAACGGAATCACGCACCAGGCCGTCAGAGCCGGAATGAACGACATGATGGGCGCCAGAACGAACAGCGCCTTGTTCACGCCGCCAGGCATCGTCTCTTCCTTCATGAAATTCTTGAGACCGTCGGCAGCGGGCTGCAGCCATCCCCTGCCGACCCGATTCGGACCGTGTCGATCCTGGATCCACGCCGAGATTTTGCGCTCGGCGAAGGTCAGCATAGCCACCCCGACCATGTAAATGGTGAAGATGACGATCATCTTCAGGATGGTGAACAGCCAGAACGCCATGCCGCTCACCGGCGGCTGATTCGGATCCGCAACCTGAAGCAGTGCGTTGACCCCGTGAAGCATCGTCACGCGGCGCCCACCGCGATCGGGGTCTTCGGACCGGCGGGCGCGTCGGCGAGGGGGAGGCCCTTGAACCCGATGGTGTCGTAGCTGAGACCGGCAAAAGACTTGTTGACGCTGGCGAGCCGCGCGAAGACCTCGGAAGGCAGGAAGAAATTCGACTGCTTGCCAAGTGCGCCGAGGAGATCGCCAAGGACCAGCCAGCTGGGTCGCGTTTCACCGGGCGCTTGCCGGGCCTGGGTGAAGCGCTGGACACGCCCGCGAAGGTTGGTGACGGTACCTTCCTCTTCGGCGAAATTGGCGATCGGAAGAACCACCGACGCGCGCGCCGCTGCAGCCTCGGGAAGAACGGAGCTGATGACGATGACGTCGCTCGCACCTGAGAGCGCGGCCGCGTCGATCCCGGCGAGATCCTCACCCGCCACTACGAGTACATCGCCCTGGCCAAGGCCGCCGAGGAGATCGCGGGTCTTCTTGAAGCCCAGCTTCTCCGCGCCGTAAACGTTGGCGGCGCGCTCACGGCGCAGCGCCAGATCCTCGACGCCAGCCAGTGGTGCCTCGTCACCTTCGACGACCCGGAAAGCACCGCTTCCACCCTGGATCAGCTCGGTGAGAAGGAACAGCGACTCGTTTGAAAGCATAGGCGACGCAGCGACGAACACTTTCTTGCCGTTGAGTGCCCGCGCAGCCGCGGTGATCGCCAACTCCCAGGTGGTCGCCGCGAGAGCGCCGCCCTGGCGCACCATCGGTTGCTCAGCGCGGTTCTTCTCGTTCATCCAGCGGTAGTTGAGCCTGCCCCAGTCGCACATGAAGAAAGCGTTGACGTTCTCGTTGGGGCGCGGCTTCATTCGCACGATCTGGTTCTCGCGCGTCTCCATCATCACGTTGCAGCCCTGGGTGCAATTCGGGCAGATCGACGCGGTGCGATCGAGCTCCCATGCGCGCGCCTTGTTCAGGAAATCCTTGGACAGGAGAGCGCCGACGGGACAGAGGTCGATGACGTTCGCCGCCCACGGATGGGTCATGTCGCGTCCCTCGAACTTTCCGATCAGGGCGCGATCGCCACGCTCGCTGACGTTGAGAGTCGGCTCGTGCGCGACGTCGTCCATGAACCGCACGCAGCGCGTGCAGAGGATGCAGCGGTTCGGAACGTAGATCACATCGCCGCCAAAGTCCTCGGCGGGATTGAAGCGCTTCGGATCACGGTAGCGCGACTCCTTGCGGCCTTCCATGTAGGTGAAGTCCTGGAGCTCGCACTCACCGGACTGGTCGCAGATCGGACAATCGAGCGGATGGTTGATGAGCAGCATCTCGAGCACGGCCTTCCGCGCCTCGAGGGACTTGTCGGTGTAAACGTGCACCACCTGGCCTTCAGCCACGGTCGTCGCGCACGAGGGCGCGAGCTTGGGCGCCTTCTCCACCTGGACGAGACACATCCGGCAAACGCCGGCGATGGGAAGGCCCGGGTGGTAGCAGTAATGGGGGATCAAAATCCCCGCGACCTTTGCCGCTTCGAGGATGGTGGTGCCTTCAGGCACCGTGACCGGACGATCCTCGATCGTGAGATTCACCATCTTCTGCTCCGCCATTACGCCACCGCCGCGGTGACGGGATGGAACCGGCGTCCCTGAATCAGCGCCTCGAATTCACCGCGAAATTTCTTGATGCCCGATGCGACCGGCACCGCACACGAGTCACTCAGCACGCAGATCGTCGTGCCGGTCATCTGCTCGCCGATGTCCAGCAAGGTATCGAGATCTTCCATCGTGCCTTCACCGTCGCGAATGCGCTCCATGATCTTGGTGGTCCACGCAGTGCCTTCTCGGCACTGGGTGCATTGGGCGCAGCTTTCGTGGGCGAAGAAGCGGGCGAGACGAGCGATGACCGTCACCATCGGCTGCGCGTCGTCGATGACGATCACTCCGCCGGAGCCGAGCATCGAGCCCTGGGCGACGAAGCCTTCATAATCCATCAAGGTGGCCTCCGCTTCTTCCATCGTCTGGATCGGCACCGACGCGCCGCCAGGGATCACCGCCTTGAACTTCCGACCGTGGAGCGGACCGCCACAGAGATCGTACAGGAACTCCTTGAACGGAAATCCAAGGACGACCTCGTAGGTGCCCGGACGCTGGACGTTGCCGCACACGGAGAAGAGCTTGGTGCCGGTGCTCTTCGGATTGGACAACGACATCTTCTTGTACCAGTCCGCGCCGTTGAGAAGGATCGGCGCGGATGCGATCAAAGTCTCGACGTTATTGATCGTCGTCGGCATTCCGAACACACCGGAGACCGCCGGGAACGGCGGCTTGATGCGCGGATTGCCGCGCCGGCCTTCGAGCGAGTTCATGAGCGCCGTTTCTTCACCGCAGATGTATGCTCCGGCTCCCTTGTGGACATAGACGTCGACGCGCTTGCCAGTGCCCATCGCGTTCTTACCGATGATCCCGGCGGCGTAGGCTTCGGCCACCGCCTTTTCCATCCAGTACAGGGGCTCGGTGAACTCGCCGCGGATGTAGATGTAGGCGGTCTCGGCGCCGATTGCATACGCACCGATGGCGCAGCCTTCGACGAGCGCGTGGGGCGTCCAACGCATCAGCTCGCGATCCTTGAAGGTGCCGGGCTCCGACTCGTCGGCGTTGCAGCAAAGGTAGTGCGGCTTTCCATCGCCAGGCTTCATGAAGGACCACTTCATCCCGGTCGGGAAACCGGCGCCGCCCCGGCCGCGCAGTCCCGACTCCTTGACGACATTGACGATGTCGGCCGGCTGCATTCCGAGCGCTTTCTCGAGGGCCTTGTAGCCGCCGCGTTTCTTCCAGCCGTCGAGGGTGCGCGCTTCGGCGTCTCCAAAGTACTTGGAGAGCACAGTCGTTTCTCTTGGATGAGGGTGGTGCGGAAAGCCCATTATTTGAGTCGTGCGAGAAGTTCGGGGACTTTATCTGGAGTCATCGATTCGATGAATTCTTCGTTGACCATCACCGGCGTCGCAAATCCGCAGGCGCCGAGGCACTCGACCTCGATGACGGTGAACTTTCCGTCGGGAGATGTGATACCGAGCTCGCCGGTGTTGGTGTGACGCAGGAATGCCTTCACGACGTCTTCCGCGCCGCAGATGCCGCACGGAGAAGTCGTGCAGACCTGGATGAAATATTGACCGACGGGATGTTGGTGGTACATCGTGTAGAATGTCACCACTCCCTTCACATAGGCCGGGGTCAGCTCCAGGAGTTCGGCGACTTCGACCATCGCCTCTTCGCTGACCCAGCGGCGCTCGCGCTGCACGATCCACAGCGCTGGAAGCAGCGCCGCCATCTTGTTCGGATAGCGCGTCAGCAAATCATCCAGCTCGCGCTTGACGTCGCCGACGAACACCGGAGTGTACGGGCCGTGCCCGGCGCGATCGTGCGAGGCGTAGTCGGGCGACTCGACGCCGCCAACCAGATCGGGCGTCAACGGTCGATCTCTCCCATCACGATGTCGATGCTGGCGTTGATGGCGATGACATCGGACAGCAGGTGTCCCTCCACCATCTTGGGGATCGCTGCGAGGTTGACGAAGGAGGGCGGACGGATTCTCCATCGCACCGGCTTGGCGGTTCCGTCCGATACCATATAGTAGCCCTTCTCACCCTTGGGGCTCTCGACGGCGACGTACGACTCGCCGATCGGCGGACGCGGACCTTCCATGACGACCTTGAAGTGATGGATCATCGACTCGATGTTGCTGGTCGCCTTTGACTTTGGAGGCAGGATGATCCGCGGATCGTCGATGTTGACCGGTCCATCCGGCAGTCGGTCGGCGGCCTGCTGGAGGATGCGCACCGACTGCCGCATTTCCTCGAAACGCACCAGGTAACGATCGTAAACGTCGCCATTGATGCCGACCGGGACCTCGAAGTCGTAGGTCTCGTAGTCGAGGTACGGAAAATCCTTTCGCACATCGTAATCGACGCCCGAAGCGCGCAGCATTGGACCTGACAGTCCCCAGTTGATCGCTTCGTCAGGGGTCATCACGCCGAGTCCGACTGTCCGGCCGACCCAGATCGCGTTCTTGGTGAGAACGCGATCGATCTCGTCGAGCGTGTGCGGGAAGGTGCGAATGAACTGGCGAAGGCCATCCATCCACCCGTTCGGGATGTCGGCCGCCATTCCGCCGACCCGCGTCGCCGACGTAGTGAGCCGCGCTCCCACCCATTTCTCGATCAGCCGGTAGATCTCTTCGCGGCGCTGGAACGCCCACAGGAACGGCGTGAAGGCGCCGATGTCGATGCAGAACGTTCCGAGCCAGACGAGATGCGACATGATCCGGGACAGCTCCGACGCGATGACGCGAAGCACCTTGCAGCGCTCGGTGATCTCGATCCCGAACAACCGCTCCGCGCCCAGCGCGAACGCGACGTTGTTGCCGATCGAGTTGAGGTAGTCTTCGCGGTCGGTCCAGCAGATGATCTGATTGTATTGGCGGTATTCGCCGATTTTCTCGAACCCGCAATGCAGGTAGCCGATATGCGGGATGCAGCGGACGACTGTTTCGCCGTCGAGCTCGAGCACCAGGCGCAGTACTCCGTGGGTAGCCGGATGCTGCGGGCCGATGTTGATGAGCATGTGCTCGCCTTCGAGCGCGGGAGGCGCCTGAAGCGCGAGTCCTCCGCCACCGTCATCGGTCACGATCGGCACGCGCTGTGGCCGTCCCTGCGCGTCGAGACCGGTGGTCGAAAGCTCTACTTCAACTGTACGCTTCGACATTATTCGCCGGTCCTCTCGCCCTTGCTCAGACGCTCACGCATGTCCTGCGGCAGCTCGGCGAACGCGTCGGCGATGGTCAGCTCCTCCATCGAGTATCGCGCTTCGGGGTTTTGCGCCAGCGCCTGGCGGAGCTGCTCGGAGCGGCTGAAGCGTCCGCGCAGCGGAAAATCCTTGCGCAGCGGAAATCCTTCCTTGTACTGCTCCCACATCAGAATGCGACGCAGGTCGGGGTGCCCGCGGAAACGGATGCCGAACATGTCATACACCTCGCGCTCCAGCCAATCCGCAGCGCGATAAAGATCGTAGACGCTGTCGATCTCGAGGGGCTGACCTTTCGGAATCTGTGCCTTGATACGCAGGAAACGACGGAACGGCAACGACCGGAGATGCCACACGACCTCAATGGGGACTTCGGGGTCGCGGTATTCGACGGCCGTGACGTCGCTCAGGAAGTCGTACTGCTGCGACGGATCGTCGTGAAGCCACTGAATTGCCTCATGCACCGAGGCGGGGTCGATGTAGACGGTAGTCTCCCCCCAGACGACATCGACGCGTTTGATGGCACCAGCGAACTTGTCCTGCAGCGCTTTCGCCGCCGGATTGGCCGGCGCACCGCGGTGCGGGACGTTCTTAGGCGTCGCGGGCTGTCCGGTGGAAGTGCTGTTGCCAGTGCTGACGACGTCGAATCGACTCACAGCCCCGACCTGGTCTGGTTCACGGAGTTTCCGAACGGCTCGCCGAGCTCGTCGATCAACGACGGCGGAATGTAGAGTTGGCTCGAAGGATCTGGCTCCATCTCATCGCGCGTCCCTTTATCAGCCGCGCGCTCGTTCTTGACTTTCTCCTGCAGCATCCGGATTCCGTAGATCAAGCCCTCTGGACGCGGCGGACATCCTGGCACGTACACGTCGACAGGGATAATCGTATCGATGCCCTGCACCACCGCGTAGTTGTCGAACATCCCGCCCGACGAGGCGCAAGCGCCCATCGAGATGCACCACTTGGGCTGCGGCATCTGCTGCCAGATCCGACGGATAATGGGAGCGAGCTTGAATGGAACCCGGCCGGCGCAGATCAGCACGTCCGCCTGGCGCGGGGAGAAGCTCATGCGCTCCATCCCGAAGCGCGCGAGATCGAAGTCGCTCGCCGCCGTCGCCATGAACTCGATGGCGCAGCAGGCGGTTCCGAACGGCATCGGCCACAGGGAGTTCGCCCGCGCCCAGTTGACGAGGAAGTCGAGCCGCGTTGCGACCCAGCCTTCCTGCGACTCGGGTGCGTACGAGACGACCTGGTTGTCGGTAGGAGCGGTCAATCCCATTGCAACGCTCCCTTCTTCCACACGTACACGAAGCCGACGAGAAGAATGATCATGAATACCAGCATCTCACCAAGTCCGAAGAAAGAGATGCTTCCGACCGGACACGCATCGTTCACGAGCGGTTTGAAGCATGACAGCTGCTTGTAGTAGACCGCCCATGGAATCATGAAGACGGTCTCGATGTCGAAGATGATGAACAGAATCGCGACCAGATAGAATCGCACCGAGAATCGCTCACGCGCATCGCCGAGCGGCGGGACTCCTGACTCGTATGCCTGTTGCTTGACCGGGGTCGGCCGCGAGCGGATCACGAGGGTCGAGATGGCAATCATCGCCACCGCGTTGATCACGACGAAACCGAGGAGCATCAGAACCGGAAAATAGGCGCGACCCATGGCCTCTCAGACTTCGTGAAAAATTTCACTAGTGCGATTTTTGGAATTTACCCGTGACATTCTTGTAATTCAACGGCTCCGCCCACGGTGGCGATGGCAGTGCGAAAATCGTACATTCCCGGCGAGAACGTGCGAAGTTGCATAGTGACCTGTGCAATGCAGGTTTCCCCTCCCGCTTCTCGCTCCCACTTTCCTCTTCCCCTTCAAATGTCAATTCAGTCGGACCGCTGGATCACCCGCATGGCGAGAGAGCACGGGATGATCGAGCCCTTCGAGAGCAGTCAGGTCAGATCGGGTGTCATTTCTTATGGCGTCAGCTCCTATGGCTACGACATGCGGGTCGCCCCCGAGTTTCGGATTTTCACGAACGTGCTCAACTCCATCGTCGATCCGAAAAATTTCGATCCAAAGTCCTTTGTCGAGTTCGAGGGCGACGTCTGCATCGTTCCGCCCAACTCCTTCGCCCTGGCACGCTCGGTCGAGTACTTCCGCATTCCGCGCAACGTCGTGACCATCACCGTCGGCAAGTCGACCTACGCCCGCTGTGGCATCATCACCAACGTCACTCCCTTCGAGCCCGAGTGGGAAGGCTTCGTCACACTGGAGATCTCCAACACCACTCCACTCCCGGCGCGGATCTACGCAAACGAAGGCATCGCCCAGGTGCTCTTCTTCAAGGGGGAGGAAGAGCCGCTGGTATCGTACAAGGACAAGAAAGGCAAATATCAGGGCCAGCAAGGAGTGACCCTTCCGCGATTGTAGTCTGGCCCTCGGCTTGCCCAAGTGGAACGGACGAACCGTAATCGGGAGGACGCGAGACTGATGCAGAATCGTGACGGCTTACAGAAGGGCCCTCAGGACCACGCCGAGGGCCAGCACGGATCGAAGACTCACGGCAAGTTCATCGAGCAGCTGCACTCACGAAGCGCCAACGCGGCCGACCAAGCCCAGACTCGATCGGACCCGCCGAAGAACCCGGGACACCACAACGCCGTCCACCGTCTCGCCGAGGACCGTCAGCAGCACGACGAGGCCGAGCGGGAAAGCGAAAGAACCAGGCTCAACCGTAAGCTGGAACGGGAGCGCGGCGAGGCCTAGCAACTGTAGAAAGAGGCCTGGCGATCGTAGAAAACTGAGGGCCGGCGAATGCCGGCTCTCTTCTCGTCAGGAACGCGTTCCCAGCGTTCGCGCGCGGATGTAATCGCGGTTCATGCGGGTGATGGTGTCGAGACTGATTTCCTTCGGACACGCCTCGTGACATTCGCCGTGCCAGGTGCAGTTGCCGAAGTGCTCGAGATCCATCTGCTCGATCATCGCCAGCGCGCGATGATAACGCTCAGGCTGCCCCTGGGGCAGCAGTCCGAGATGGGTGATCTTGGCAGCGGTGAACAACGACGCCGATGCATTGGGACACGCCGCCACGCACGCGCCGCAGGCGATGCACGCCGCAGCATCCATCGCGTCATCCACGCTCTCCTTCGAGATGAGAACGCTGTTGGCGTCCTGAGCGCCGCCCGTCGGCGCGGTGATGAATCCACCCGCCTGAATGATGCGGTCAAAGGCGGTGCGATCGACCACCAGATCCTTGAGCACCGGAAACGCGCGCGCGCGCCAGGGCTCGATGTAGATGGTGTCCCCATCCTTGAAGCTGCGCATGTGCAGCTGGCAGGTCGCGGTGCCTTTCATTGGACCGTGGGCAACGCCGTTGATCATGAGGCTGCACATGCCACAAATCCCTTCCCTGCAGTCGTTGTCGAAGGCGATCGGCACGTCGCCGCGCTCGGTCAGACCTTCATTCACCACATCGAGCATCTCGAGGAACGACATGTCGGGACTGATGTCGCGTGCGTCGTACTTCACCATCTTTCCCGGGGCATCGGGTCCCGCCTGTCGCCAGACGTGAAGAGTGAGGTTCATTACTTGTAGCTCCTCTGGCTGAGCTTCACGTTCTCGAAAATGAGTGGCTCCTTGTTGAGGATCGGCGGCTTTCCCTCGCCCGCGTATTCCCATGCCGCAACGTACGCGAAGTGCTCGTCGTCGCGCAGGGCTTCACCTTCCGGCGTCTGATACTCCTCGCGGAAGTGTGCACCGCATGACTCGGTGCGGTCGAGCGCGTCCAGACACATCAGCTCGGCGAGCTCGAGAAAATCGGCGACCCGGCCCGCCTTCTCGAGAGCCTGATTGATCTCGGCGTCGCTTCCGGGAACGTTGACGTCGCGCCAGAACTCTGCGCGCAGCTCCGGGATTTTCTGCAATGCGAGCTTGAGGCCGGCTTCGTTGCGCGCCATCCCGCAGTACTCCCACATGATCTTTCCCAGCTCGCGGTGGAAGGAGCTCACGGTTCGGGTGCCGTCGATCGAGAGAAACTTCCTGGTGCGCTCGGCGATTTCTCGCTCCGAGTCTTTGAACGCCGGGTGCGATGTATCGATTTTCTCGGGCTTCCGGGTGGCGAGATAATCACCGACGGTGTTCGGAATGATGAAGTATCCATCGGCGAGCCCCTGCATCAGCGCGCTGGCGCCGAGGCGATTGGCACCGTGATCCGAGAAATTCGCCTCACCGGTGACGTGCAGACCCTCGATGGTGCTCATCAGATTGTAGTCCACCCACAGGCCGCCCATGGTGTAATGGACGGCCGGATAGATCCGCATCGGAACTTCGTAGGGGTTCTCGTCGGTGATCCGCTCGTACATCTGGAACAGATTGCCGTACCGATCCTCGATCACCGCCCTGCCGAGCCGCTTGATCGCGTCGGCAAAATCCAGATAAACGCCGAGGCCCGTCTCACCGACTCCCCTTCCTTCGTCGCAGACTTCCTTCGCCGCGCGCGATGCGATGTCGCGCGGTGCCAGGTTGCCGAAGCTCGGGTACTTACGCTCGAGGAAGTAATCCCTCTCGGTCTCCGGAATCTGCCGTGCTGGCCGCTTGTCGCCCGCCTTCTTCGGCACCCACACACGGCCATCGTTGCGCAACGACTCGCTCATCAGCGTGAGCTTCGACTGGTAATCGCCGCTCACCGGGATGCAGGTCGGATGAATTTGAGTGAAGCACGGATTGGCGAAGGCAGCGCCGCGCTTGTATGCGCGCCAAATAGCAGTCGCGTTGGACCCCTGCGCGTTGGTCGAGAGGTAGAAGACATTGCCATAGCCGCCGCTGGCGAGGACAACGGCATCGGCGGCATGCGACTCGATCGCGCCGGTGACCAGATTTCTCGTCACGATTCCGCGTGCCTTACCGTCGATGACGACGAGATCGAGCATCTCGGTACGCGGGTACATCTTGAGCGCGCCGCGTCGGACCTGACGCTCGATTGCCTGGTAGGCTCCGAGCAAGAGCTGCTGGCCGGTCTGCCCACGCGCGTAAAAGGTTCGCGACACCTGCGCTCCGCCAAACGATCGATTGGCCAGGAGGCCACCGTACTCGCGCGCGAACGGCACGCCCTGCGCCACGCACTGATCGATGATGTTCACGCTCAGCTCGGCCAGTCGATAAACGTTGGCTTCGCGGGAGCGGAAATCGCCCCCCTTCACGGTGTCGTAGAACAATCGATAGACGCTATCGCCGTCGTTCTGATAATTCTTGGCGGCGTTGATTCCGCCTTGCGCGGCGATGCTGTGAGCGCGCCGCGGCGAGTCCTGGAAGCAAAAGCACTTCACGTTGTAGCCGAGCTCGCTCATCGTCGCAGCGCCGGCGCCGCCAGCGAGACCGGATCCGACGACGATGACGGTGTTTTTCCGCTTGTTCGCCGGATTCACGAGCTTCATCTCGAATCGATGCCGGTTCCACTTCTCCGCGAGTGGGCCGCCTGGAATGCGCGCGTCGAGGTTCAGCGTCATCGGACCCACCCCGCAATCACCGCTACGGGAATTGCGGTGAACGCGGCCCACACGAAAACCGCGACCGCCAGAGAGATTCGCCGGTGAAGAGGATGCGGCGACCGCGGACTCACCCCGATGCTGCGAACCGAGCTCCAGGCCCCGTGAAACAGGTGCAGTCCGAGAGCGATCATCGAGACGATATAGAAAAGCGCGACCCACCAGATGCGGAAGCTGCTGACGACGTTCGAGTAGACGTCTTCCTTGCTGAAGTAGCCGGCGGGTCTGATCGTCCCGGTGGTGAAATGAAGAATGTGAAGGATGATGAAGATGAGTATGAGCGCACCGCCCCAGCGCATGGTGCGCGACGCAATCGTGGCGGATTGGGCCTCATGCTTCACGTAACCCGTCGGGCGCGCGGCGAGGCTTTGCCTGCTGAGCTGCACGGCGGCGACAACGTGCAGAACTACCGCTACGATCAACACGATGCGGACCGCCCAGAGCAGCTCGCCCGAGGCCTTGAGGAAATGGGAGTAGGAGTTCAGCGCGCCGGCACCGCGAAATACCAGCAGGTTGCCGAGCGAATGAACGATGACGAAGCCGACACCGATGAGGCCGGTGACGCCCATGACGACCTTCTTGCCGACCATGGTCGCGTAGAAGCGGCGAATCCTGCCCATCGGCGTGTTAGAGTTTTACCGCGCCCATTGGCTCGCGCACGGCGTCCGCGCTCTTCGCCAGGGCATCGCGCTCCTCACCAGTGAGCTCGACTTCGATGATCTGCTCCAACCCGTTCCGGCCGAGCTTGCAGGGAACGCCGAGGAAAAGTCCCGACATTCCATACTCACCCTCGAGCCAAGCCGCGCACGGCAGAATACGCTTCTGATCGAGCACGATCGACTCGCACATCTGCACGGCCGCGGCGGAGGGTGCGTAGTACGCCGAGCCGGTCTTTAGGTACTTCACGATCTCCGCGCCGCCGGTGCGGGTGCGATCGACGATTGCGTTCAGCTTGGATTGCGGCATCAGCTGGGTGATTGGAATCCCGCTGACGGAAGTGTAGGAGATCAGCGGAACCATGGTGTCGCCGTGACCGCCCAGCACCATCGCCTGAATGTCGCGCACCGAGACATCGAGGGCCTCGGCGAGAAAAGCGCGGTAGCGCGCCGTGTCGAGAACTCCAGCCATGCCGAGCACTCGCTGGCGCGGAAATCCCGTCACCTTCATGGCAACGTACGACATGACGTCGAGCGGATTGGAGACGACGATGAGGATCGCGTTCGGCGAAGTCGTCCTGATCTGCTCGGACACCTGCTTGACGATGCCGGCGTTGGTGTTGAGCAGGTCGTCGCGCGACATTCCGGGCTTGCGTGCAATGCCGGCGGTGATGACGACGATCTGGGAGTCGCGGGTCTCGTCGTAGCTATTGGTGCCGACGATGCGGGAATCGAAGCCTTCGATCGGAGCGGACTGCCATTGGTCGAGACCTTTTCCCTGAGGGATACCTTCGACGACGTCGACCATGACGACGGTGCGAGCGAGGGATTTTTCCGCAATACGCTGCGCGGTGGTCGCACCAACGTTGCCAGCGCCGACCACCGTGATTTTGTTTACCATTTCTTTCGGGGTGTTGTGAGGAGTGACTCTTTCAAGTTATCTGGACGAGACGTGAGGATCAACTTTGGCGGGGCGTCGGGACTGCTGCGCTTCGTCCGCATCTAACAATACGTAAGCGGGCAGCCACAAGCTTTAAAGCTGCTACGCTGACAGCTTTTCGCGGATTTTTGTACTCGAGCGATTCTCTGCATCCAACAGTACTGAAGCGCGGAGCCCTTAGCTTGAGAGCAGCTACGCCAGGAGCGAGCTGGTGTCGCATCGTTGCGCCGACCCGAAAGGACGAGATGCGGGACGACGAGAGACCGAGATGCCAGACGACGAGACGCGACGCGTCCCGAGAGCTCTCGGCGTAGCAGCTCTCACGCTATCGGCTCCCCGCTTCAGTTCATGTGGTGGCCAGCCGAAGGCAGCCGAGTCTCTACGCCGAGATGGCTAACCGCCCACCTGCGACAACGCCTTCAATCCTCCCACCTTCATCTGCAGCAGCCCATGCTCCTTTGGCTTCGCCGCCAGAGCCGCTCGGAAAAACGGCTCGAGCGGAAGCCCGCTTCGGAGCGGCGTGCGCAGATCGATTTCCTGATCCCCGAACAGACAAGTGCGAAGCCGGCCGTCGGCGGTCAGACGAACTCGGTTGCAGCTCGCGCAATAGGTGTGGCTCATCGGAGTGATCACCCCGATCGAGCCGGGCGCACCCGCGAATCGGGAGTAACGCGCGGGTCCGTTGCTGCGTGGGGGCGGCGCGACCGGCGTCAGCGCGCCGAGGGCAGTCAATCGATCCAGCACTTCATCGCTGGGCACCACGTGCTCCCAGGTCATCGCCCGCAAATCACCAACCGGCATCAGCTCGATGAAGCGCACGTGCCATTCGTGATCGAACGTAAGTCGAGCGAGTTCGAGCAGCTCGTCGTCGTTTACCCCCCGCATCACCACCACGTTCAGCTTGATCGGCGAGAGTCCTGCCTGCTCCGCCGCGGTCGCCGCGGCGATCGGATCGAAAGCGATGTTCCGACGCGCGATCGACCGGATCCGTTCCGGGCGCAGCGAGTCGACACTCATGTTCACGCGGTCGAGGCCGGCGTCGCTGAGCATTGGCGCCAGCTCGGCTAGACGAGTGCCGTTGGAAGACAGCGAGATGTCCTCGATCGCTGCAATTTCTCTGAGCAACCGCACGAGAACGTCGAGATCCGGTCGGAGCGTCGGCTCGCCGCCAGTGATCCGGATTCGGCGCAACCCGAGTGGCGCCAGCTCACTGACGACGTGCGCGATTTCTTCGTACGACAGGATCTCCGAGCGCGGCAACCACTCGATACCCGACACCGGCATGCAGTACCGGCATCGGAAGTTGCAGCGATCGGTGACGGAGATGCGGAGATACTCGATGCTCCGTCCGAATCCATCCCGCAGCGTGCTGCTCACGGTCTAGCCACCAGGTCGGTGGGGTCGATCCATCCCGCGACGCCGTCGGCGTAGCGTTCCAGCTTCCAGATGGGAACCTGCTCCTTGATTCGTTCGATCAGAAAGCTCGTTGCCTCCAGTGCCGGCGCGCGGTGCTCGTGAGCCACAGCGATCGCGACGCTTATATCACCCAGGCCGAGCGGACCGATTCGGTGCTCGACGACTATCGCGGCGACGCCGAATTTTTCGCTTGCCTCTCCCATGATTCGATCGAGCTCGGCTTCGGCCATCGGTACGTAAGCGGAATAGTCAATCGAGGACACTCGCCTGCCCTCGTTGGTGTCGCGCACTGTTCCGATGAACATCGACACCGCACCGAATTCCCGCGATCGAACTTCATCCATCACCGCAGCTGGATCGATCGGTCTGGTGACCACCGCCGCGCGTCTCATCCGCCAGCCACGGGCGGAATAAGCGCGATCTCGTCGGAGGGATCGACGACCTGATCGGGAAAAGCGAATTGTCGGTTGATTGCGACCCGGGCCGACTCGCGGACGATTTCGGAGCCCGGCAGCGCGCGGATTGCGCCGATCAGATCGCTGACGCTCGCTCCCGCCTTGATTGGAATTTGGAGAGCGGTTGTTCCGAAGCTCTCAGCGTACGAGGCGAATAGCTGCACCGTCACTGTAGACATGTGCGCTCGCTCAGTAAACGAACCTAAGTCGTTATGCTTCCGACATCTGCGAGACGTCGACGCCGGCGACGAGGGCTCGCAGCTCCTTCGATGGCTTGAATACCGGAACTGGTCGCGCCGACACCTCAACCGGAGCGCCGGTGCGTGGGTTGCGCGCCATGCGGGTCTTGCGGTTACGAATCTTGAAGGTGCCGAACCCGCGAACCTCGATGTTTTCCTGGGTCTGAAGCGCTTCCTTGATGGCTTCGAGAAAAGCGTCCACGACGCGAGCGCAGTCTTTCTTGGAAATCATCGGACCGGCAGTCCGTGAAATCTGGGCCGTGACGCGCTCGACGAGGTCGGCTTTGGTCATTGA
>Ga0070681_10000224_pt1 | contig 44481 bp, 40 predicted proteins | sample KBSC83BmetaG_FD_65650 | JGI IMG/M metagenome (GOLD analysis project Ga0070681, IMG submission 65650) | Corn rhizosphere microbial communities from Kellogg Biological Station, Michigan, USA - KBS C8-3B metaG | ecosystem: Host-associated > Plants > Roots > Rhizosphere | place: USA: Michigan...
GTCTTTGAAAAGAAATATCCCGGCGTCTCCGTCGAAATTTACCGCACCGGCGCAAGCGCCTTGGCCCAACGCCTGCTCACCGAAGCCAAAGCCCGGCGCCACATCGCCGATGCCGTAGAAACCACACCGCCCGGATTGATGACTTTCCGCGACAGCCAATTGCTCTTGCCCTACGCTTCGCCTTATCTCGCGGCATTTCCCGATGAAGCGAAGGAAAGGGCGCCGCGCAATCAGGTTTACTGGACCACCGTCCGCGAGTCCTACGTCGGCTTCGCCTACAACAAGCGTTACTTGAATGCGCCCGACGTTCCGAAAAATTTTGACGGCCTGCTGCGGCCCGCGCTGAAGGACAACATGGGCATCTCCGGCGAAGACACCGGCGCGCGGATCGTCGGCGCCATGGTCAAAGCGAAGAGCGAGCCATTCGTCAAAAAATTGAAGGAACAAAATATCCGCATGCACATGATGGCGGGCAGCGCCTTGACGCAGCTGGTTGCCGCCGGCGAAATCTTCGCCTCGCCGAGCCAGTTCTACAGCGCCACCAATGTCGCCGTTAAACGCGGCGCGCCATTGGGCTGGGTTCCGATGGACTTGGTCGTCTGCAGCGCCGGTGGAGCTGCCATATACGCGTACACCCAGCGACCCCATGGGGCGCTGCTGTTCGCCGATTTTCTCCTAAGCCCCGATGGCCAGAAGTTATACGAAGATCTGTTTTTCGGCAGCGCCCAGAAGGACTACGGCTGGAAGCGCTGGTATCCCGAGAAGGGCATCACCTTGGCGCAATACGAAGAAGCGCTGGATAGCTGGCACAAGCTGATGAAAGAAATCACTTGGCGCGGGCCTTCGTGATGGTGAGCGTCGGCGTGCTTTCTCCTGGGGTAACGTCGCCGTTTCGGTTCAGGTAGCACTCTAGTCAATCACAGCGCGCGCTCGGTTTCTTTCCAGGGCGCGAGACGCCTTTGCAATCTTTCCACCGAGTTGCTGAGCACGACGCCGAGAAGCGCCAGCAAAATCACCGGCACGAAAAATTTGTCGGTCGCGAGCGCGCTCGAATAGCGCACCAGTAATGCACCCATCCCGGTCACGGCCGTGAACATTTCTGCGGTGATGATGCCGATCAGCGCGCGGCCGACCGCCAGCCGAATGCCGGCCATAATAAATGGCAACGAAGCCGGTAAAATGATTTTCGTAAATAGTTTTCTCTCACCGGCGCCGTAGGCACGGCCGACTTCGACCAGCTGAGCGCTGACCGTTCGAACTCCACTGAACGTATTCATCAGGACCGGAAATAAGCCGCTCAAAAAGACAATGGCGATTTTTGACGAAATGCCCAATCCAAACCAAAGGAGCAGCAGCGGGATCAAGGCGATGCGCGGCGTCGCGTCGAGCGCGTAAACGTAAGGATCGAGCAAATATTCGACCAGACGGTAACGTCCCATTAGCAAGCCAACAGCGATGCCCAAAGCCAGAGCCGCCAGCAGGCCAATCGCGAACACCTGCAAGCTGCCGAGCGCAGCGCGCTGAAATTCCGCAGTGGTGACAATCTGCAAGAATGCCCGGCCGATGGCGCTCGGATAAGAAAGAAACAGCGGATTGACTTGACGACCGAAGATCTCCCAAAGCGCAATGATGAAGACTACGGAGACGGCGCGAACCGCGCCGAGGTGATCGGCCAGGCAAAATGGCCGCCTCGTCGGGAGATCTAGTTCTGCAAGTGCCTGCTGCTCTAACGTATTAAGAGCCATTATCCTGCCCCCTTCGACAATGACCTAGGTTCAGTCCGAAGGTCCTTTGCACTCCAGCGAAAAGGATTTCGTCATTTCAATTATCCCAGCGCTCTTTCGGTTTCCTTCCAGGTCGCGAGCCTGCGCTCGAGCCACTGAGTGAGTCTGACCAGGCCGACCCCCAAACCCGCCAGTACGACGATGACCACGAACATCTTGGCCGTTTCAAAAATATTGCCGTAGAGCGACAACATCGCGCCGAGACCGGTTACCGCCGTGAAAAGCTCGGCGACGATCATACCCACTAGCGCACGACCGATGGCGATACGCACGCCGGCCATGATAAACGGCAGCGCCGCGGGGCAGATTACTTTGAAAAGGATTTGTCGCGGCGGTGCCAGATAGGCGCGCGCCACCTCGACCATCGCGGCACTGACGTTTTTCGCGCCGCTGGCGGTGTTGATGAGAATCGGAAAAAACGCAAAAAGAAACACCACCGCAACCTTCACGCTGAAACCGAGTCCCAGCCACATCATGAGCAGCGGCGTCAGCGCAACCTGCGGCGTCGCATAGAGCGCATTGATCGGCGGCTCGAAAAACGCCTCGACCGTCCGCGACATGCCCAACGCGAGTCCGAGGGCGACGCCGAGGACGAGCGAGGCGATAAACCCGACCGCGAGCGCACTCAGGCTGACCGCCAGTTGCTTGATCAGCTCGCCGGAGACGATGAGCTTTACAAAAGCTTCTGCAACGGCCGTCGGATAGGTAAAGAGAATCGGATCGGTTTCCCGGCCGAAAAACTCCCACAGCAGCAAAAACACCAAAACCGACGCCGAACGAATCAGATTGGGATGATCATAGATCGACCACCGCCGCTCGCGCCGGAGCTGAAGCTGCTCAATGATCTGTTCGTCAGTGGGAACCGCCATGATCAACTCCGCAGCGAATCGCGCAAACGCGCGCGCAGCTGCGCGAAGCGTGGATCGGCTTTGATGTCGCCTTCCCAACGCGGTCGCGGCAAATCGATGATCACTTCTTCCTTGATGCGCCCAGGCCGAGCTTGCATCACCACGACCCGGTCAGAAAGATAGATTGCTTCATCGATGCTGTGAGTCACAAATACCACTGTCGTTTCCGTCTGCGCCCAGATCTTCAGCAGCTCTTCCTGCAATTGTTCCCGTGTCTGTGCATCGACGGCGCCGAAGGGCTCGTCCATCAGCAAGATCTCGGGTTTTTTCGAGAGCGCCCGCGCGATGCCGACGCGCTGCTGCATGCCGCCGGAAATTTGATGGGGATAGTAGTTCTCAAAACCCTTGAGACCGACCAATTCTAGATACTGCTCGGCAAATGCGCGTCTTTCCTCGCGCGGCACACCGTCGATCTCCAATCCGAACTCGACATTGCTCACCACAGTGCGCCAGGGCAACAACCCGAACTGTTGAAACACCATGCAGCGGTCGCGGCCCGGCGAGTTTACGACTTGCGAATTGACGAGCACTTCGCCGCGGTCGGCAGTCAATAGTCCGGCGATGATCCGAATCAGTGTGGTCTTGCCGCAGCCGCTGGGCCCGAGCAGCGACACGAACTCATTTTTACGAATGGCGAGGGAAATATTATACAGCGCGACCAGGCCGGGCTTGCGCGGATCGTTCTGCTCAAAGAAAATTTTGGAGAGGCGCCGCACCTCCAGCATTCATCAAACCTACCGACGGCTGGGTATTCGCAATCCGGAAGCGCTTATTTTCGGCCGCCTAGTTCCTTCAGTGCGCGGTCAACGAACCGCCGATCGAAAAATTGAGCGTAGGGAACTGGCGTTTCGAGGTAACCGACTCTTTTTAGAAAATCTACCGTAAAATTATACGACGCCTCGGAGATATCGCCGTTCACTCCCCATAAGCGTGGATCCGCGAGGTCGTACGTTTTGCTGAGGACCTCCGCTGGTTCATCGGGCAGAATTTTCCTTGCCACCTCGACCGTGCCGGCTTTATTGGTGGCAATCCAGCGATTGGACTCGATGATGGCCTTGGCAAGCTTGTAGATCGTCTCCTGATTTTTTTGGATGTAATCGTCCTTCGCCATGCCGAACTCGTACGGAATCTCCGGGACGACTTTGGGGACATTGACGAGATCGATGATGTCCGGATAGGAGCCCAGCTTGGCCACTTCGGTATTGGTCACCACGGTGACATCCACTTTTCCTGCGACGATGGCTTTGAAACGATCCGCGGGCGAACCGACCACCACGTATTTGAATTTCTCGGGGTCTACGCCGCTGCGCTCCATCACAATGCGCGGAATATGGTACGAGATCGCGCCGATACCCGAGACCGCCACGCTCTTGCCGACCAGCGCTTGCAGGGTCGTGCCCGCTTCCCGCCGCGCGATCAGGTGGTAGGGGGTAATCGGATTGGACACCACCCATAATTTGATCGGCACCTTCTTTGCCGCACCGACGATCCCTTCAGTGGCGCCCATATTAATGGACATATCGATATCGCCAGAGAGGAGAGCCTTCACATGGGTGTTGTCGCCGCGAAATTCGACGACTTCGACATCAAGACCGTATTTTTTGAAGAAACCTTTTTCAATGGCAACGTAGGGCGTAATCGACTCCAAGGAGGGCGGACTCAATGATGAGCCTAACTTGATTTTTGCGCTCTGCGCATCGCCCATAGAAGGCCAAAATAGCAGTCCTAATTGCAGAGCGATCGCGGTGAACTTCCAGCTCATATTCGATCTCCTTGACCCTATCGTTAATTTCGATTCTGATTATTTCAGGAAATGGAGATGTCACCCATAGCATGACACCGGGATAACGTCCACACGGGGGCGCTCAGCGATGAGTGGGCAGTTCAACGCGCAAGATTGCTCGTTGCGCTCGAAATGACACCAACGGGAGAGATCTTTGGTTAAGTGAGGCAGCGCGGCGGCCATCAGTTACCCGCCTGACGGTTCACGACAACAGCAATTCCAAATCCTCGCGCGTTAAATTTCGGATCACGCTGTTGTCGGCGCTGATGATCGCGTCCGCCAAATCGCGCTTGGCCTTTTGCAACTCCAGCACTTTCTCCTCCACGGTGTCGCGAGCGATCAAGCGATAGGCAAACACCTGACGGGTTTGCCCGATGCGGTGCGCGCGATCGATCGCTTGCGCTTCCACGGCAGGATTCCACCAGGGGTCGAGCAGGTAAACGTATTCCGCCGCGTGCAAGTTGAGTCCCACGCCACCTGCCTTGAGACTGATCAGAAACAGTTTCGTGTTCGGATCGTTCTGGAACTGCTCGACTCGTGCTTCCCGATCGCGGGTTCGACCGTCGAGATAAGCGTAAGAAATTTCCGCCGCGTCGAGGCGGGCGCGGACAATCGCAAGGAAGCTGGTGAATTGAGAAAATACCAAAACCTTATGATTTTCCTCCAGCACCTGATCGAGTTGCGCCAGCAAAGTATCGAGCTTAGCACTCCCCTTTTCGATCCTTCGCTTATCGACCAGTCCGGGATGGCACGCCACCTGGCGCAAGCGCAACAGCGCTTCCAGGACTTGCAGCTTGAATTGACCGGCAGCACCTGACGGATCTCGCTTCAATAAGCGCGAGCGGTAATAATCCCGCAGCTCGTCATAAAGCTTGCGATCATCCGATTGGAGATCGCAGTACAGCGTCTGCTCGGTTTTTTCCGGCAGTTCTGTTGCCACCTGGCTCTTGGTGCGACGCAAAATAAAAGGCCGAAGAGCTTTTCCTAGAAACGCCCGCGTCTCCTCGTCCGAGCTACGCGCGGCATTGACCATGATCGAAGCGCTGCCGAGCATGCCGGGATTGAGGAACTCGAAAAGGCTCCAAAGCTCGCCGAGGTGATTTTCCACCGGTGTGCCGCTCATGGCAAGGCGATGATCCGCGCGGAGGAGGCGCACGGCTTTGGCGGACAGTGTGCCCGAATTTTTGATCGCCTGCGCTTCATCGAGGATACAGTAATCGAACCGCTGATCTTTGAACTGCAGTGCGTCGCGCCGCAAAGTTCCGTAGGTGGTCAGCACGACATCGTAATCCGCGAAGTGATCGCCGGGCTTAAGACGCGTTGCTCCGCTGTGATCGAGAATGCGCAGCTTGGGGGCAAACGCGAAAGCCTCCTTTTTCCAATGAAACACCAGCGAGCGCGGCACCACCACGAGCGATGGCAGATTTTCTTTTCTGCTCGGGCGCTCCTCGCGGCGCGCTTCGAGCAGTGCCAGCGCTTGAATCGTTTTGCCCAGTCCCATGTCGTCGGCGAGACAACCGCCAAAACCAAACCGCTGGAGAAAAGACAACCAGCCTAAACCCTCGGATTGGTACGCGCGGAGCTTGCCAGTGAAACCGGCCGGCGGGTCGGCCGCGGTGATCCCGGAAAAATCCCGGAGCTCCTGACGCAAACGCGCGAAGGCGGAATCCACCGAAACCGCAGGCTCGCCCGCGAGCAGCGCATCCAGCAAGCCCGCTTGCGGCCGCGTAAACCGTAGCTGCTTGTCCTGCAGGTTGCCAAGGCCGGCAAGCAAGCCATATTTTTTCATCCACTCCTCGGGCAAAACCCCGAGCGAGCCATCATCGAGCTTGACCATCGATTCGCCTTGCTTAATTGCGCGCAGCAACTGCGGCAAAGATATTTTGGCATCTCCAAAAACTGCGCTTCCGTCCAGTTCGAACCAATCAACGCCTGATTTGACTTCGATCTTTAGCTTTTCAGCCGTCCGGTAGAGTTTCCCCTCGGCCTCGATGTCCCAACCTTCTTGCGTCAGAGTCCGTACGACTTTGGGCAATTGATCCGCATACAGCTCCGCATTCGCATCGCCGTTACTATTGATCGTGCGAAAGCCGGTTTGGATCATGCGCCGGCGCGCAGCCGATTCGAAAGCAAAGTCCCGGCGAATTAGCCGACGACGCTTTTGATCGTAAACGTTGCCCGGCGTATTGTGGAAAACCTTTTGCCCGTCGTAATCGAAAGCCAACTTACCGACCAGCCGAGGATGACGAAAGGGATGGCTCGGTCCTGGTTTGATGAGCAATTTCGCCTTAGGCCGCAGGAGAGCTTCCTGAAACCGGAGTTCTTCGGGCAATTCGAGGCGAGGGTAATGCGCAAACCGCAAAATTTCCGCCAGAAACGGTTCACTATCGTGCTTGGGAATCGACAACTCGCCTCTTTGACGCAATAGAGCGATCCACGGAAAGGCCCGGTGATCATTAAGGCGAGCTACTTGGCCATCGGAAAAAACTAGACCGCCAGCCAACATCAGCAAGGGCTTAGATAGCGGCATTTCAAAATCGCCGCGGCGTAGACCGCCAGACAATCGGTATGCCGCGCCGTTATCAGCGGATGCCAGCCTCAAATAGAAATCCCATGGATCGGCATCGTCCCAGGTGAGAGGCAAAAGCTCCTCCGTCCCGTTCGAAACACGCAGCAGGCAACGTCCGGTCGCGCAGATAAGCGGCAGAACGACTTCCCAGAGCGACGGCTGCAGTGCAAAGTGAGGAGAAATGGAATGCTGATAGTACGGTGAGTAATCATCAATCGAATCGCGCAAAGAGCCGACAAGCATCGCGATGATGCGCCGATCCTCCGCAGTGGGAATCAAATCAAGATCATTGAGCCTGAGCTTGTGGGTTTTTAGCTTGCCCCATGTGCCGTTGCTGCGCAGCTCGCGCTGCGCCACTTCAATGATGAGGCGATCTGCGCTTGCCGTGGCCGCACCGTCAACAATGTAGAGAAACTCACGTTCCGCCGGCGCCGTAGCAGCTGATCGGCTCTCCGAAAGCGCCATAGAATGAAACAGCGGCTCTAGTTGTTTTTGCCAAGACAGTCCAGATCCGGAACCGACAAATCTCGCCGGAGCAAAGGTGTTGTGTTCTGAATTGAAAGCAACCGAAGCAAGCTCATCGCGCCCGCGCAGATAACCGTGCTGCTCGGCTTTGAGAGCCGCTGCCCAGATGTGTTTGCAAGGTTCGAAGTCGCGCTCAAAAAAGGGGCAATTGCACGAGTAGTCTATAAATCCGTCCAGGTTTTTGATCTGGACACGGTAACGCATCGTACCTTGGACAACCGCATCGATGGAAAAATTATCTCCCTCGATTCGCTCGACCGCGCCGCGAAGAAAGTATTGCCGGCCTCGCTCCTGTGTGAGTCTACCGACTTCATCGGCAAGCTGTTGAGTGAGATAACCCATTTACCAATCGTTTATGCAGTGAAATGAAACAAGAATCCGCAATTAGAGATCACTACAGATTGACAGACTGTCAAAGCCCATGCAACAAAATCAAAGAAACCATCTAGGAAGGCATATACAAGGACGAAACGATGAAACCGCAGCGCAGCCGATCTCGCATTATCGACGCCGACGGGCATATCCGCGAAACCGACGAAGAAATCATCGAATACATGTCCCCCGGTTATCGCGCTCGGCGCGACGCAATGCTTTATTTTCCCTTAACCCCGCACCACGGACATTGACCCACGTCGTTCCGCAGATGCGCCAATTCACCAACATTATGTTCTCGGGGCTCATGAACAAGCTCAAAAAACTCCGGCTCGGTTTTCTTGAAGCGGGTTGTGGTTGGGTACCGTTTATAATGAGCAAAATAGAAGAACGCCTCGAGCGTGTTGCGCCGAAAGAGCGTCCAATATTACCCAGCGAGCTCCTGACGAGAAGACAGATCTATTTTCAATGCGGAGAAGAAATCACCACCAAACGCGATGTCGAACTGCTCGGGGACGACTGTCCGCTCTGGGCCTCCGATTTCCCCCACGAAGCGACCCGCACCGATATGCGCAAGCTCGTCAAAGAACATTTCGCCCGTAAAGATTTGAACCGCGAGGCGAAAAGAAAAATTATCTACAATAATGCGAAGCGGTTCTACGGACTGTAGATCCGGTTCGCACAAAGAACGTTAAAATTTGAACCCGTTCAATGAGTTCAATCCCAGATTGAACCCTCACTGCATCACCGCTTTGACAAACCCGCTCTGATCCAGCTCCCTTACGATCCGGCTGTCGGCGAAATCTTCCGGCTTTGCGGTCTTTGCCTTGGGATTGGTCTGCTCCAATCCTTTTAACAAGCTAGCAATCCCGGGCACCGAAGGATACGGCGGGATCACAAAATTGCCCTTGATGATCATGTCATAACTCTCGTCGAGCAACTCACGATCGTCCGTACGAAACGTTCTTCCCATCGCTTTGAGCGCAAACGTTTTATCTTTTTGAGCACGCGCCGCGCCTTCGATGTAAGCCCGCATGAAACGCCTGACCGTATCTTCGTTGGTTTTTAAGTAACGCCTGGTCGTCACCACGCCATTGATGTGATACTCCGCGTCGAGCTTCGACATATCGAGCAATTCTTTGAGCTTGGCTTTTTTCGCCTGCAACGTCGCCGGCGGGCTCAGCGCCGCCGCGTGAATTTTTCCACTGAGAATCGCCGTCACAGTTTCCGCCGGCCCGCCGGTTTGCACCATCGTGATGTCGCGCTCCGGATCGATGCCATAAAACCGTAACGCAAATCGTGAAGCGAGATCCGAGAGAGTGCCGAACCGGGTAGTGCCGAACACTTTTCCCTTCAAATCTTCCATCCGGTTAATTTCCGGCCGGCCATAGATCCAGAAGAGAAACTTCTTCACGATTGTCGCAATAATCACCGTATCGGCGCCCGAAAGATTCGCTTGAATGGACGCGGCGCCGCCAAGCTGGATGATCGGCAATTCGCCCGCAAGCATCGCCTGCAACGCCAGCGAGCTTCCTGGGATACTGATCGCTTCGACACTCAATCCGTGCTTCTCGTAAAGGTTGCCTTCCTTGGCAAGCCACATGGACATTTGCGTCGCGGAAGTTGATCCGCCGCCGACACGGATTCGTTCCAGCTTTTTTTCCTGCGCGGATGCGAGATGCGGACTCACGACAGCTAAAAATATTGCGATGGCGGCAATCGATCGTATTCCCATCCTCGGAGCTCCATTCTTTTGTGAAAATCGCATGAGGGCGCGAGATTATCGATTGAAAGACGGCAGAGTCAAGGCATGCGAGCCTACGGCTCCTTAGCCCGTTTTACAAATCGGAAGTGAAGGCTTTGCGAGACTCAGGAGTTTAGAAAATCGGCCACCAATCTGTTGAACCGTTCTGCCTGGTCCCATTGTACCCAGTGGGCACACTGATCGAACAGGTGAAATTCGGCATTCGGAATGAGCCCAAAGAGGAGAATGCCACGCTCCACCGACACGCCGCGATCCTGAGCGCCCCATAGGAGCAGCGTCTTCTTCTTTAATCGAGGTAATTCTTCGAAGAGCGGCCGCGGTGATTTGGCACCGCGGCGCAATCGGGCGGCCTCGGCATTTTTTCCAATACTCATTTCGTGGCGCGCACGCACCAACTCATCGCTGACGAGCTCTTTGCGAAACAACGTGCCCAACGTCAACGCTCGCATATTCTCGAGGCTCGGCACATACTCGCGCAGTTCCTCAGAGTGTTTCTGTCCCAAGGCTTGCGATTCCGCCGAACCCTTCGGCGCCAGTGTGCCGCTGGTGGTCGTGACGAACTTGTCGACCCGGGAATCTTCCAGCGCCAGACGCGCCGCGATATAGCCGCCGACGGAATTGCCGACCACGTGATACCGTTCGAGCTTTAGGGCATCGACGAAAGCCTTCGCATGAGCGACCCGATACTCGATCGAAAGATCAGTGGGATTCTCGGTGCGGCCGAACCCGGCTTGATCGTACGCATAGATGGTAAAACCCGCGCTAGCGAGAGGCTCTATATTGAGTTGCCAGTTGACTTGAGCCGACGCGCCGGGTGCGGCGCCATGAAACAGCACGACGGGAAAGCCGCTGCCGTGCTTTACATAAAAAGTTTTCAGACTATCGGCCTGAATGTAGCAGTCCATGAGCTCGGCTATTTTCCCAGACCCGCCTCGGCGTAGCGCAGCACCTTGCCCCCTTTTGGTGCACGGGTCGGCCCGTAGGGCGTATCTTTCTCGATATAGATGCATGAGCCTGTCGTGTACGTCGTGCCGCCGATTTCGACCTCACCTTCGAGGACATAAAACATCTCGTGATAAGGATGACTATGAACGGGAATATCCGTATCCGGCCCCCAGTGGCGGATCATCATCTCCGGCCCCTTTCCTCCGGGAGATACATGCAGCCACTTGGTATAACCGCGCCCGCTTTTTTTCTTTTCGACATCTTTTTCATTGACCACGTGAACTGCCATAATGTCTCCCAATTGTAAAAAATTCTCTTTCAGCGCTATACGCGCGCTACAGTTGCTTTGCCTTGGAGCTAACTCTAGAGGTTCACCGCAGAGGAGCGGAGAGCGCAGAGTCTAATAATAGAGTTTTTCTCCTGCGCGCTCTGTGTCTTTGCGGTGAATATCCTTTTGCTTGCGCCTTAAGCTATCCCACCGGCTGCGCTTTCTCCCTAATTACGTTCGCTCTCCGGCACCCATTTTTCATAGGCGGGAATCACGATCAATTTGTTTTTCTCCGGATCGCGGACAATGCATTTCGGATCTTCGCCATGCTTCACCTTTTCAATCTCGCGTAGATACATCTGACGCAGCTTGATAATGCCGTCATCGATTGCCGGTCCCAAATTTTCGTTCTCGCGATCGGCGATCGGCGGCATACTGTCCACCACCATGCCATCCTCGATGAAATGAAGCGGCGGAATTTCGTAGCCGAGTTCAGGGTTGTCGCAATCCCGGTATTCTTTATACGGAACGATGAATTCCTGCGGCGGCTTCCAGCGTCGGCTGAACGGATCTCCTTCGTACTTTCCCGGATTGTCCGATGGCTTGAAGCGCACGCGCATCAGTAATGTGTGCGTGTCGTCGATAGGCACGCTCCAGCGCGCCGCCGATACCGGTGTTCCGGCCTTGCCGCCGCTCAAATATCTGCCACCGCTGCCGCCGCAGCTGATTCCCGGCATCAGGAGATGATGCTGACGGTAATTCAGCATGTTCGGCTCTTTGGTTTTTCGATAGGCCTTGTACACCATGCCCCATTCCGTTTCGTGAAATCCCAATTCCGGCTCGGTGCTCATGATATCCGGCCAGGCGCCGCCATGAGTGAAGCTCGGATGGACCGGATCCATCCCGTTCTCGACACACTGGAGCCAGTTGCAGTTTTGGAATCCCTGTATGGTGATATAGACATCGCCTTCGCCAACGAGAAAATTGTAGTGCGGCACCAATGGTGCGGGCTCCGGGCCGAAGTACCCGAAGATCAAACCGCCCAGTTCTTCGACGGGATATGACGGCACACGAAGATCTTGTTTTTTGAGCGGACTATCGGCGGGCTCGCCGGGAATTTGCACGACCTTGCCGTTCCTATCGTAGAGCCAGCCGTGATATCGGCAACGAACACCGTCACGCTCGATGTCGCCAAGGCAAAGGTTCGCGCGCCGGTGCGCGCAATATGCGCCGATCACTCCCGCCCGCCCCGTTCCATCTCTGAAGAGAACGAGATCCTCTCCGAAGACGCGAATGAAAGTCGGCTTTGTTTTCAAATGCGCAGAGATACCGATGGGCCACCAGTAGCGACGCAAAAATTCGCCCATTGGTGTGCCTCGCCCGGTGCGAGTGAGAATCTTATTTTCTTCTCTAGTCGTCTTGTACATGAATACCTCGGCGGTTCTAAACCACAGAGAGACAAAGGTCACATAATAAATTTTGGTCTCTTCGGTCCAGCCAAGGGCGACCAGCCGGTCGCCCCTACAATGATTTTTCTCTTGTTGTGTCCTTCCGCGGCCTCCGTGGTTAAAATCTTATCTTCAATTTGCCAATACCTTCTTCATCCGTTCGACCACGTCCGGCGGTTGGACGACAACCTTTTTCGCGATCGCTTCCAGCTCTTGGCCGGTGACCGGCTCGACTTCCCAGTTTCGCTTTTGTGCTTCAGCCTTGAATTCACCGTCATTCAGCGCTTTCATCAAAGCCTCACGCAGCATTCCCAGTCGTTCGGATGGAAGACCCGGCGGCGCGATCAGCGGCCGGCCGATGAAATCGGGTGCCATCAGTACCACTGCCAAACGCCGGGTCACGTCCGGCGCTTTGCGTTTGTCCAAAATTTCATTGACCGTCGGCACCTCAGGCAAGCGAGAATCTCGCTTTGGACTGCCATGCACCAGCACGCGCGTGAAGCCGGACTTTGACCATGTGCGGGTCGGCTCGCTGCCGAAGTAGCCTTCCAGGCTGCCAGCGCGGCACTGCACTTCGCCTTTTTGCATCGCGAGGTCGATCTCCGCTGCGCCGGGATATCCCGTGACGATGCTGAATCTCACGCCGGCGACTTCCTCGATCAATCTGGGAAAATAGTGCCCCACCGTGCCCAGCGCCGTCGCGCCGCAGCGCGGCTGTTCGGCGCCATTACGCATCTCATCCAGTGTCTTATAGGGCGTGTCACTACGGCCGTAAATGATCCGCACCGTGCGCTCCGGCGATCCGATCCAGCTGAATTTCGCCCAATCAAATCTGACCTCTTTCATGTCCGTCAGCTGATTGAAGTAAAGCCCAGGCGTAACGAAGCCGATCGTCAAGCCATCGGGCTTGGCGATGTTGTAAATATAATTCGCTGCCGTCAGCGATCCGGCGCCCGGCATGTTTTGTGAGATGATACTCGGCTTGCCCGGAATATGCGGCGTCATGGCACGCGCCAGAGCACGCGCCCATAAATCGCTGATACCGCCGGGCGAAAAGCCGAGCACCAAGCGAATCGTCTTGTCTTCAAAAAACGCCGGCTCTGCGCGCAACCCAGGCACAAAACAAAACGCGAACAGGAAGCACAATGCGATGCGTTTCATTCTTTGAAGTCCAGCCGCGGGTCCCAGGAGCGCAGCATGTCGAGCTCATCGAGCGCTTCTTTCAAATATTTGAAGTTGTAATAATCGCTCACCGGCTTTTTCGGTAGATTCCACTCGTTCGTATAAAAATCAACTTTTCTTTGATAAGCTTCGAGATCCAGTACCGGTCCCCACTCCTTGTGCACCTCATCGTAAGCCAGACTCGCAAGCTCGCGATTGATGAAATGGTTGTGGCGTAGAATCGAATCGAGGGTTTCTTCCTTGCTGTACTTAGCAACCATGAGCCCTCGTAGCAGCGCGCGCACCATCCCTTTGACCACGAGCGGCTTCTCCGCGATCACTGCGGGCGATGTGGAAAAACCCGCTTCGGGGATCGAAAAAAGATCGCGACAAGACTTCAGCGCATGACCGCCCATCTGTACCGCGATGTTCCAGTGCGGCGGATCGCAGCACACCGCGTCGACCTCGCCTTTTTCGAACAGCGCCAAACGAAACCGCTCCGTGTTCGGCGGTTTGCCGCGGCTATCGATCCAGGTGACGTCCTTTTCCGGATCGACGCCGAAATGGCGCATCACCATCTTTGCATCCATGCTCGAGCCGCCTTTTAGATCGCCGGCGATCTTTCTACCTTTTAGATCTACAACGTCTTTGACGTAGGGCTTGGCGACAAATACATGGGCTGTACGGTTGGCGATAGAGACAACGTTCACTTCACCATCGATATGATCACGATTCTCCAACACCGAGCGAAACGGCGGCGAGCCGCCGGGGGACTGAAAAATAATCGCGCCGTCCTTGCGCCACTGATGGCGCGGATGCTGGCTGTCGGGGATGCCTTGCACCGGTCGGAGGTCGACATCCAGGCCTTCCTCTTTGAAAAATCCTTTGTCCTGGGCGACCCACATGGGTGCGAGATTCATGGGCAGCGCCGGGCCGAATACAACGATTTTTTCTTTTGAATCCATTTGACGAACCCCCTCACTGACCAATAGAAATTGGTCTGGCCAAAGTTGACGAGTTTTGCTATACAGCAGGCGAATTTGGGGTGTCAAGGAGATTTTGGTCTGACCATGCTCGAGTTTAACAGCCGTGTCGACAAGATCGCTACCGATCTTCAGGAGCAGATCAAACGCGGTAAACTGAAGCCGGGCGAACGACTGCCATCGGAGCGCAGCCTCTGTTCGCTGTTCGGCGTCGGACGCACCACGATTCGCGAGGCGTTGAAGGCCTTGACGGTCCGTGGTGTCGTTACCAGGCAAGGGCGTGGCGCAGTTATCACGGATCCAGAGCTTGTTTCTCCGACAGCCAGCGATTTGGCCGGACTTGCCGCGCAGACCTCAATCCGCCAGCTTTTCGAACTGCGCAAATTGATCGAAGTCAAAGTCGCAGGATGGGCGGCGCTGCGCGGCCTGCCCGAGGATATTGAATCCATGAAACGGGCGATCGAGGCCGAACGGATGCGTGACACCGCGACGGGTAATCCCAACCGCATGTTCCACGACGCGTTGGTCAAAGCCGCCCACAATCCCGCGCTCATACAGGTCTACGAGTCGGGCAGAAATATGTTTTTCCGTCTGCCTTTTTATTGGAAACTCTTTGACGACGCCGAAGTCAAAAACGTGCGCGCAGCGCGCCATGAGCTTGCCCGGCGCTGGCACGAACAGATACTAAAGGCGATCGAGGAGCGCGACGCGGCCGAGGCGGAAGGCGCCATGTTTCAGCACCTCGATATCATGGAAAAAGATCTTCTCAATCGCTTGCAGGGCAACGGCAGCGGCGATAAGGCGTCGAATTCGCATCCCGTGTTAACAAATTTTGCGAATACCACTCTGTAAAGGGAGGAGTCTTGAGGCGACATCACTCCGGCAAGTTCAGAGCCGCCGTAGCAACGCTTTTTGCCGCCCTCTATTGGGTTTCGAACACGCCGCTCCATGGCGCTGAGCAGCCGGCGCGAGAGCCCCTCAAGCTTCGCCTGGGCCTCGGCTCAGCCCCCGCCCCGCCCCTGCCGAACTCGGTCCTTTGGCTTGCGAAGGACTTGGGTTTCTACGCCCGCGAGGGACTCGATGTCGAACTAAGCGAATTTCAAGGCACGCCGCTGGCCATCGCAGCGATGCTCTCCGGGGACGTTGACATCGCGAACATTTCGACTTCGGAAGTGATCAGGATGAATGCTGCAAAGGGACAACCGATGCGCGCGATTCATTCGCCCGATGCGCGGCTTTATTTTCTGATCGCTGCGCGAGACGAATTCAAATCCGTTACCGCCCTACAAGGCAGAACATTCGCGGTGTCACGCCTCGGTAGCGTGGATCATTCGCTCTCGTCGATCGCGCTCAAATCGTTGGGAGTTAATCCGGCGAGCATGACGATGGTCGCGATGGGTGTCCCTTCCACGCGAGCCCAGGCATTGGTCGCCGGCCGGGTCGATGCGACCTCGCTTTCCATCGGCACCTGGATTACGATTCAAAAGGAGCCCGGCGTGCGAATTCTGGTCGACCACAATACTTATTTTGAGAACGCAACCGTGGTGGAAAAAGTCAATGCGGTGACGACCAAAGTTATCGATGAGAAACCCGAGCAACTGCGTCGGTTTACTGCGGCCATCGTCAAGGCCAGCCGGCACTTTGCGGAAAACCAGGACGCCTGGGTTTCCGCCATGACAAAGCGCCGCCCGGACGTGGACCGAAGCGACGCAGCCAATCTCTGGAACGGCTTTAAGACGTCTTGGGCGGTCAACGGGCTGATAAACCTCGATGCCTATAAGAGAAGCGCAGAGTTTTTTTATCACGCGGGAATTTTGGACAAGGTTCCGCGGATCGAAGTCGCGGAATGGACTGATACGCGATTCGTTGACGGCGTGTTGAAGGAAATCGGCATCAGCTCCAAGGCCGATCCTGTCGGCCGTTCGGTTAAATGAAATGACGAGGCCGCATCGCGTCAATCGGTACTCATAATCAGCGTTTGTTCATATTAGTTTAAGGAGGCTAGCTCTATGGCGATCGGATTATCCCACGGCGGCACGACGATTTATTCCTCTCCATCTTTGTCGAGTGAAATTTTGGTCGGCACCCGCGAAGGCGTCGTGACCATCGCGCGTGCAGGTTCAGCATCACAGTGGAAGGTGGCGCGTCGAGCCATCACCGACAAGCACATCAGTGCAATCATCAAAGAGCCAGAAAGTGGTGTGATGTTTGCTGGGGCATTTCATGGCGCGGTTCATGTCAGTAAGAATGACGGGCAGACGTGGGAAGCGCGCGCCAACGGCATGACTGAGCACAATGTCTATTCCCTAGCGGCAAAACGCATCGATGGACGCGTGCGCGTGTTCACCGGTACCGAACCGGCGCATCTGTTTGTGACTGATGATCTCGGGCTCAACTGGAAGGAAATACCTTCGCTTCGTTCGGTCCCGAGTGTTCCCAAATGGAGCTTTCCTGCCCCGCCGCACATCGGCCACGTAAAGCACATCAATTTCGATCCAGATAACTCCACGACCATTTACGCTTCGGTTGAAGTCGGCGGATTGCTCCGTAGCACCGATGGTGGAGACGGCTGGGAGGAATTTCCGAGTCTCTATGAAGACGTTCATCGCTTGATGATCCACCCGAGTAATCCGAAATTCCTATATGGCGTCACCGGGCGAGGGCTTTATGTTAGCCCCGACGGCGGCGCCAGTTGGGAACAATGGACGCGGCGCGAGGATGAAATCGGCGGTTACCCTGATGGGTTTGTATTTCGTCCCTCCGATCCTAAATTAATTCTTATGACTGCCGCGCACGACGCGCCCGGAACGTGGCGCACGACTCATTTTGCCGGCGCGCGAATTTCGCGCAGCAAAGACGGCGGGCGGAGTTGGGAAGTCTTGCACAACGGCTTGCCGGATCGCTTGCAAGCCAGCATCGAAGCTTTTTGTCTGGAAGAGGCGGGTGATTCGACCGCTGTTTTCGCAGCAACGACCTCAGGCGATATCTTCTGCTCCAACGACCTTGGCGACAGCTGGAAGAACATCGTCAGCGGTCTGCCACCGATTTCGAAAGCCGGACATTACCGAAATCTGGTGGCCGCATAGCTTTCTCTGCGACATCGCAACTGTCATTCTGAGCCGAAGGCGAAGAATCTCGTCTTCGTAAGTGTCCTAACACGAGATGCTTCGTTTTACTCAGCATGACACTCAAGAGTTTTCGTGCTTTACGACAAACAGTCTGAACGACGCGTGAGTTCCGTGGTACAGCGGGCCGTTGGCCTGGGGCTTTGCTCGCAAGCATAAGTCTAATTGCGAGCCATGCGTCGCTCGCTATTTCAACCAAGCCGCTTCCCGATACGCCTGGACCGCACCCGGATGTAGCGCCACGCCGCCAAATTCGAACGCCGCCGCACCTTGACTGCGCAGCGGCTCAAATAAGTCCTTTAATCGTCTGAACAGCGGATTCATCTCCGGCAACTTATCGAGATTATCAGCGACGGCGTGTGCCATATCCCGCACCGCGCTTTGATCGACGCGCTCGTGAGTGACGATCACATTGATGACGCCGACTTGGGTAATGTCCTCCACCACGCCTCGGAAGGCATTCTTTTTTACTATCACCGGACGATAAAATGGCACCTGCGCCAGCAGTTTTTCCAGTTGGCCCGAAGCAAAAGGGATCACTCGAATATCCGCTCGCTGACTGAGATCGGTCAACACCTTGTTGGGAATGGGCGGATGAAACTGCACGTCGATGGCGCTGGCGACCAGCGCATCCGCTCCCTCGGCAAACCCCATGTAGACTGGGGTAAAGTCGTCGAACGATAATCCCAAGATCCCGAAGATCGTCCGGATATGCTGCTCCATGCCGCTGCCTTTGGCGCCGATCGCAATGCGCTTGCCCGCAAGATCGGCAACCGACTCGATCGATGCACCCGCCAATTTCACAAAACACATCGGCCCGGCATTGGCCGGCGCGACCATGCGGATGTCAATTCTTTTGGTGAATGGCGGCATGGCGTCCTTGGCGCGGCCGATCCAGTTCGAAGCCATGAAACCGAATTCCAACTCACCGCGATCCAGCTGTTCGGCGTTGTGAATACTCGCATCGGTGGTCTTCACTTCGCACCGGTCGTTCTTTGAACGGCCGCGGTTAAACAGCTCTGCGAGAACCATTCCCTGAGTGTAAAAGGTGCCGCCGTATTCCGATGTCCCGATTCTCAGCGCCATCAGAAATCCTCCGTAAAAAATCTCACTGCTTGCTTTTCACTTACACCAGAGCACCGCCGCTCGGCAATCTGACAATTTTTCAATCGCACGAATCAGTTGATTCTGCAGCGCCGTCCCGCTTCGTTAATGAAGGTTGTCCTCACTTGTCGCACAGCCTCGAGAAACTCGCTTGCTTGGTGCGCTCGCCTGTACTAGGTTCCGAACAGCGAAAGCACTGTCCGACCACTTTCCATAACCGAGAAAGGGCATTGTTATGGCGATTGTCGACTTGGACTCCCACCTGCGTGACGGTTGGTTGCTCGACGAAATTTACCGATTGCCCGAACCCTTCGCGAAATATTCACCTCGGCGCATCGGCGATGGAAAATACTTCTATTCACGCTTCGAACACGATCTTTCACCGCTGGAAGATCCCGTCGCCAACGCTAACTTCAAAAAACCCGTCACGCATCAGGTTTTCTACAACCCGGAAGCGAACCAGCGCGGCAACGAAGTCATGCGCTGGCAGCGCGGCGGCTATGACATGGAATATCGTTTACAGGACAACGCCCGCGAAGGAATCGACTTTCAGTTGATTTTTCCCACTCAGATCGACATTCCATCCCAGAACCCCGGCGCTCTCGGAGCGGCGCTCGCCCGCTCATACAATGATTGGTCGCACCGACTCGTCAGCGGCTACCGCGATCGTTTATCTCCAGTCGCTATGATCGCCGCAGGCTGCCCCGAGGAGATGCCGAACGAGCTACGACGTTCCATTGGCGAATTGGGATGCAAAGCCGCCCATCTGGTGAGTTACACAAAGGACAAGCAGATGGACGACCCGGTTTTTTTTCCGTTTTATCAGGCTGCCGAGGAATTCGATGTTCCGCTTTTCTGCCACCCCAGCACGCTCGGGGATGCCGGGACCTTGATCAATCGTCAGAGCCACTTTTTTCCCATGCACATTCTCGGGCGTCCGCTTAACTGCGTCGCCCCACTGGTCGCCATGGTTCTCGGTGGTATATTCGAAAAATTTCCCCGGCTCAAAGTCGTCTTCTTCGAAGTCACCGCCGAGTTTCTGGTTTTCTGGATGCACCGCATGGATGACGATTACGAAGTGATCAAGGACGCCGGCATGTGCCCGCAGTTGAACATGCTACCGTCGGAGTACGTGAAGCGAAACTGCTACATCACCTGCGAAGCCGACGAAAAATGGCTGCCGCTGGCGCTCGCCGAAGTCGGTGAGACTCACGTTCTCATGGCCACGGATTATCCTCATTTCGATTCGACATTTCCCAAAACCGTGAGCGGAATCCGCGAACGTCCAGACATTTCGCCCAAGCAAAAAAAACTGATTCTCGAAGACAACGCGCTAAATCTAATCCATGTGTAAAGGAGTATGTCATTCATTGCGAGTGATTCATGATCTTCGTTTCCTCACAGAGAATGAAAGGGACTACCATCGGTTTCTAACTATGACGCTCTGGTGGTTTGTCATTCCCGCATGCTTTTAGCGGGAATCCAGGCGGAATTCGGACTGGACCCCCGATTAAAACATTCGGGGGTGACGGTTTTAAGGCGTTTCTATCAATCCGGCGTTAAGGAGAGACATCGATGATTCACGGTCTGATCATCGCGCTATTCGTTAGCTTCTTGGTTTCATTTACCGCGATGGCGCAGGACACGAAACTACTCGACGCCGCCAAGAAAGAAACCGGTGCGATTATTGCCTACGGTTCCCTGGAATCGAACACCGTCGAGCCGATTATTGATGTGTTCAGGCAGCGGACCGGATTGACCGTGGAATATTGGCGCGCTTCGGCGACCAAGGTGATGGACCGCGCGCTTGCAGAGCTGCGCGCCGGCAAGTCTGTTTTCGATGTGATGGTCAACAACAGCGGCGCCATTCACGTCATGAAAAAAGAAGGACTCTTCACCAAATATCTTTCGCCTGCCGCGAAAGCGTTCCCGAAGGAAGTCGTTGATGCCGAGGTCGGCCCGATTTATCGCAATACACCTGTCGGGATTGTCTACAACAGGAGTTCGGTGAGCGCCGCCGACGCGCCGAAATCACTCGAAGAGCTGCTCAATCCGAAATACAAGGGCAAGATCGTGATGCCGGATCCAACGCAGCACACGACCACGCTACAATGGCTAGCAAGCTTGTATAAACTCATGGGTAAAGAAAAAGCCGACCGGTTCATCCAGGATCTCGGTGCCAGCAAACCGTTCATGGTGGAATCATTTGCGCCGGCCGCCGAGCGGGTATCCACCGGCGAAACGCCGCTTGCGATCAGTTTGATTCGTTACACTGTCACTTATGCCGATAAGGGCGCGCCGGTGGACTACGTGCGGATGGGCAAAATGCTGAGCACGGGCCAATATCTTGCGCTCAGCAAAAAACCCAATCACCCGACCGGCGCGAAGGCCTTTATAGACTTTTTCCTGGGAGATGAGAGCATGCGCATTCTCGCCAAGATGGGCGAGTTCGTAAACCGCAAAGGGATTTATCCACCGTTAGCCGACGCAAACAAAATTCAAGCCGTCGAGATGGACGACTTCGATGCCAAAGAATTCAGAGAAAAAACTCAAGAGTTCCAAAAAATATTTTTGAAATGAGGTCACTATGGGGCGAAAAGAATACCTCAAATCCGACGCGCGCCAGCGTGAGCGCGCCTATTCGCCTGCCGTAAAAGTAACCGGTGGCACGACCATTTACATGGCGGGACAGACCGGCTACCAGGACGACCGCGGAGAAGTGTATCCAGGCGACTTCGACAGCCAAGTCGGGGTGGCGTTCGAACGCATGCGCAAAACACTCGAGGCCGCCGGCGGCCAGCTGGAGGACATCGTCACCATGACCGTGTTTATCACCGACATGAGTAACGGCACGCGGTTTACTCAGCTACGAAGGCAATTTTTTCCAGAGGACCGCTATCCCGCCAGTGCGCTGATCGGCATCAAAGAACTGGCGCGTCCGGAGATGCTAGTAGAAATTCAAGCGATCGCCGTGGTGGATGGATGAGCGATTCTGTCATTTCGAGTGCGCGCCGTTCATCTTGAGGGTATCGAAAAAGGAACGGCGAGTTTTCACCAATCTAGCGCCGCGAGAAATCGTTCTGTAAGAGATTCGCTTGGATGACAACTCTAAATGAGCGACAATTTATTTAGGAGGTCCACCATGCGAGCACAATTCAAAGTCACCGGTATAGACCACGTGGTTTTTCATGTCAAAGATCTCGCCCGCGCGAAGAACTTCTACATCGACTTTCTTGGCATGACCATTGACCACGAAAGCTCTTGGCAGTGCTTTCTCCACTGCGGCAGCCAAGGCATCGCTCTCTTCGAGGTGGAAGATGGTGATGACGTTCACGGCGGCAGTGAAGTCAATCATATGGCGCTGCGCCTAGCGGCTGGCGATTATGAAAAAGTCAAAGCAACGCTCGAAAACGCCGGCATCGAAGTCCATGGTCGAAAAAATGACCCGCACTGTGTCTATTTTAGCGATCCCGACGGACATCACCTCCAGTTATTGATGCCGAACGAGTGAGAGTCTGAATGATTGCCGCACCGAGCCGGCTTTCATAAAAGGGCTTTCGGCATTCAGTCCTCGATTGTTGAGCGCGACTGAATTGCATGTCGCTGGAGCGTCATCCGGACCGGCGGCCAAAGCTCTTCCAAACCCGAAAGCTACAGCTAGATCATGCGTCAGTCCGATCCCGTCACCGTCGCTCTCACTGGCCAGCTTTTTTTCATTCTAGTCGTCTCCGCGATCCTCGCGCTAATGGCGTCGTATTTGCTGCTTCGCCTCTACCGCCGCGCAGTGATCAAGTCGATGCGCCGCGTCGGCGGCAGTGAAATCCTCCAGCCCAAAGGATATTTGCCGCCCGAACCGACGCACCAGCCGCATGAGGCGCCACTGAATTTCAATTGGATCGTTCGGGCCGCGGCGAACGCCAGTCCCGCGGCCGGCGTGCTTTATCGGAGCTCGATTCGGCGCCGCTGCCTCGCGGCTTTCGTCCACGTGATCGCCGGCTGCTGTTTTGCAGCCGTAATGACCGCAGCGTTCCTGTTGGCCGGCAAGCTTGCATTCTCTCCTTTCCGCTTCCTGTACATAACGTGGGCGAGCGCCTGGCCAATTCTCATTGCCATCGATCTCGCGGTGGGCTTTCGCCGCAGTAAATGGATCGGTTTTGTTATTTATTTTCTGGTCGGTGGCGTTCTTGGATCGATCTCGCTCGCGAAAAGTCCAAACCTGAAGCTTGCAGAGTTGTTATATTTCTGGCTCGACGTCAACGCGCCCCCGACTATTCTGCTGCTAATCTTTTTGAACCGCCGGATTCGTGCCGTAGGCCCGCTCGTTTTGGTGTTTATGATCCTAGGCGTCACCGGCGCCACCTTCTTCGTGACGCTCATCGGCAACAATTTCAAATTGCTTAAAGTACTCAGTGATTTCACCTATTCAATCGGGCTAAGCGCGACCGGAACAGTGATCGCGCTCCATTTAATCGGCTTTGCGGCCTTCGCGATTGTCGCTTGGCTGATACTGGGATCTCTGCGCAGGCTTTACGAGAGAAAATATCTGAGCGAGCATTCGATCACGATTGATGCGATGTGGCTGCTCTTCGGTATTGCGAATTCGATCGGTCTCGTATTCGAAGGACGCCTGTGGATTTTCAGCGGCCTTGCCGCATTCATCGTCTACAAAATCATCGGAGCGGGATTGTTTCACCTGCTCCGAGTCCAGCAGCGAGCAAAGATAAACAGGCCACGATTGCTGTTTCTTCGCGTGTTCGCTCTCGGCAAGCGCAGCGAAAACATTTTCGACGCCATCGGCAGATTCTGGCGCGCCGTCGGCAGCATGCAGATGATCGCCGGGCCCGATCTGGCGACTACCGCCGTCGAGCCGCACGAGTTCCTGGATTTCTTAAGCGGAAGACTCGATCGCCGCTTCATCGATTCGGGACGTACGCTTGACTTGCGCATCGATCAACTGGATCTCCAACCTGACGGGGACGGCCAATTTCGCGTCACGGAGTTTTTCTGTCACGACGACACCTGGAAGCTGACGTTAGCGCGGCTTGCCGATGAAAGCGACGCAGTGCTTATGGATCTACGCGCGTTCTCGCCCAGCAACGCGGGTTGCGTTTTCGAGATCAACGAGCTCTTCAACCTGGTACCGCTTCAGCGCCTGGTGTTCATTGTTGACGAGAGTACTGATCAGAAATTTATGCGTGAGACAGTGTCGGAGGCATGGAAAGGACTGAGAGACCGCTCGCCAAACCGCCGGCTGCCGGCCGGCGAGATTGCTCTCGTAAAGCTTACTCGCGGTTCCGCTATGAGAGATCTCTTCTTTGCGATTTGTGCCGCCACCCGACCGAGGCCAGCCGAGGCCGTGAACTCGACGCCGCCCACAACAGGTCCCGATGACAGAGAATTCACCTGGTGAGGTTTCGTTTTTTTTGCCAAGAAAAGTTCATCGCATGATTCGGGGCCTGAAGCATCCGCGGTCAATGTCGATCGTGGCCGAAGGTCTTGGCATAATCGCGCTGCAATTCCTTCGGAATAAACTCGTCTTCCAGTTGTAAAATCTTCTTGCTGGGCAGAATGGGATCCTGAGTGCGCGGCACGATGCCCCACGGGCTGGCTTGCGCCTTTCTATTCCATTCATCGAGTACGATGGGGCCGCGCTGTTTGAAGTCATGGAGCAGTTCCCAGGTCGCTTGCAGTCCGTTGGCAGTCGTAAGGCTAGGGTACAGCACCGCCGCGGCGCCCAATTTTTCGAATTCTTCGAAACTCGGCGATGGGCGCGGACCATAATAGGGCGCAATCACCGGCGCAGGAATTCGCCGGCAGGCTTCTTCGATTTGTTCGCGTTGGGTCAGCGTATTGACCCAGATCGCATCTACACTCGCTTCTTTCACGTACGCGACGGAACGCTCGACGGCATCTTCGAAGTTGCCGCCCTCCGATCCGATGGAATCGCAGCGCGCACATACCACGAAATCAGGGTCCAGCTCTTTTTTAGCTGCCACTGCGGCTTTGAATTTTCCGATCGCCTCCTCGCGCGAAACCAAGCGCCTTCCGGCAAGCGTCCCCGATTTTTTCGGCGCCTCTTGATCTTCGATATGCAGTCCGGCCGCGCCCGCTCGGATATAGGCTTGAACCGTATGATACACGTTCACCGCGTTGCCGTAGCCCGTATCAGCATCGGCAAAGATCGGGATATTACAAGCAGCGGTAAGACGACGCACCGCGTCCGCCATTTCACTCAGACCGAGCAAACCTACGTCGGGATATCCATAAATATAGGCGCAGACCTGTGATCCCGACATAAAGAATGCTTCATAACCGAGCACCTCTGACATGCGTGCATGGAGCGGACTGAAACCGCCCGACATAACCAGGAGCTCGCGCCGCTTAAGGAGGGCGCCGAATCGTTTCGTAAGTGTCTTTTCCATGAAAAGCTCTTACCACAAATTTTCGAGCTGGGGGAACTCACGTTCTTGAGAACTTCCGGACGCCCGCCGGATTAAAAAAAAGCGGCGCCGGATAGCGGCGCCGCTTGGAGCATCCATTGCGCAACCCCAGTCAGTTGCCTAGCAACTTCTTCATTCTCTCGACGATGTCCGGCGGCTGGCTCATCACATCTTTGACGATCTTCTCCAGTTCTTCGCCCGGGACGGGATCGAGATCAAATTGCCGCTTATCGATATCAGTCAGAAATTCAGAATCTTTCATTGTCGCGTTGAACGCGTCCCGTAAAATTTTGACCCGGTCCGCGGGGACACCCGGCGTGGCCATCATCGGTCTCCCGAGCTGGCCGGAAGCAAGCATCAGCGTCGCGAGGCGGCGGCTCGGGTCAGGTGTTTTGTAGCGATCTATCAACTCCCAGAGGGTCGGCGTCTCCGGCAGCTTTGCATCTCTTTTTTTGCCGGTTTGAATGATATTGCGCACAAACCCTTTTTTGCGCCAGGTGTGATAGGGCTCGCGCGACATGAAGGCCTCAATCGTGAAAGCTCGGCAGTGTATTTCGCCGCGCTCAACCGCGAGATCGATTTCAGGGCCGCCTGGGTAGCCCTGGACGAGATTGAATTTCGTGCCGATGGTTTCCTCGAACAGTTTGGGTAAATAGTACGCGGAATCCGAAGTTCCCTGCGCCCCGCAACGCGGCGGTTCCTTTGCATTGCGGACATCTTCGATGGTCTTATACGGGGTATCGGCGCGCATATACATCTGCGATTCCCCTTGAACCGGCGAGCCGATCCAGACAAATTTCGCCCAATCATATTGGGCTTCCTTTCGACCGACCAGTTGATCGAAGTAAAGCGTAGGAACGATCGAGCCAATCAGACTCAAGCCGTCCGGCTTGGTTTTATTGTATACGTAATTGGCTGCAATCATGTGTCCCGCGCCCGGCATATTCTGTACGATCATGTCGGGTTTGCCAGGAATGTGTTTTCCCATATGCTGGGCGAGAATTCGGCCCCACTGATCGTATAATGCCCCAGGCGTCGTGCCGATATAGACCGTTATCGTTTTTCCTTTGTAAAACTCACTCTGAGCGAAAACGAAACGATCGTGAGCGAGCACAAAGAAACTGGCCGACAATAAAAATAGTTTGATACTGAGGTTCACGCAGAACTCCTCTGGAAAGTTGATATCGTAGGTTAAACACGCGCTATCTCCCTGTCAAGCAGCGATCAATGCTCTGTTCACCACTACTCGTTCGACCGGAATAACCCGACATTCTCTTGTGACTTGGCAAACGAGGGTATATATAGCTTTTATGTTTGCCAGGCTTGTCGCGTTGTCGGTGCTTGCCGTTTGGTTTGCACTGATCGGCCTTGGATATGCGGCCAGCGATAACCTGGACACCTACATCGTCCCATCCATTGTTGCTCTGGACAACCAAGACTATGGCGATGATGTCGATAACTACCGGCCCATTGACCTCGTAAGTTTACCCGCTCTCTTCTTTTTAAACCTACCACAACTTTCATTGGATCGATCCTTTCCCACTATTGCGAAGATTTCGCCGGATCTCATTAAGCCTCTCGAACTGAATTGCTCCCTGCTTCTCTGACGGGCGCTCGACACTCGCACTCGCGCACCGTGAGTTAACGTCGATTGTTATTTTGGCAGTCGTGCGAAACTCGCCGCCACTGGTTTTAGGTATGCCAGACCGTCTGAGGGAGAATTTACATGACAGCAGCCTCGCCACTACGGATCGGAAAAAACCGTGCAAATGATCTAGATCGTCCGGATAAAACTTGTTCGAAAAAGGGCCGCAAGAAGCGACACGAGGATTTTCCGCCCGCACCCATTCCGCTATTAGACCTCACCAGAAAATACCGTTCCATTGAAGCCGCATTGCACCGGCAATGGAACCTGGCGTTCGAGTCCATGCGTTTGTTGAATGGCCGCAATCTCGCCGCCTTCGAGGAGGAATTTGCCGACTACTGCAACGTTCGCCATGCAATCGGCGTTGCCTCCGGCACGGACGCAATATTTTTATCCCTGCGCGCGCTGGGGATTGGGCCTGGCGATGAAGTGATTTTACCGGCTCATGCGCCGGCGCCCGTAATCGAGCCAATTCTTTATCTAGGCGCCACACCCGTTTTGATCGACAAAGCGAGCGCCGATTACGGACCCGACTTGGCCGGTTTACGAGCCGCCATATCGGGCAATACCAAGGCGGTCCTGGCCGTCCATCTTCTTGGGTTGCCCTGCGACATGGATGCAATCGGGCATATCGCCAGAGACAGCGGAGTTCCTGTCGTCGAAGATTCGTCGCAAGCGCAGGGCGCCATGTATCGTGGCAAACACGCGGCGGGACTCGGAGCGATAACCCCGATGAGTTTGGGCCCGGTTAAAAATCTCGCCTGCTACGGCGATGGCGGGATCGTACTCACCAACGACGGTGAACTGGCGCGAACGGTTCGATTGTTGCGCGTGCATGGCCAGTCGGAAAAATACAATCATCAAATTTACGGCTGGAACAGCCGCTTGGACGAATTGCAAGCCGCGGTGCTGCGAGTGAAACTGCCGTCCCTCGACCGCGACAATTTGCGACGGCGCGAGATTGCGGCAGCATACACCCACGAATTCTCCGATTTGCCGCTCAAAACACCGCCTGAATTTGAAGATCGGCAAAGCGTCTATCATCAGTACGTCATTGAAACGCTCCATCGAGATGAGCTGAAAGATTTTCTTACTTCGAAACAGATTGGGACCGGGATTTACTATCCTGTACCGCTGCACCGCCATGAGGCCTGGCTGAGTCGCGGCTTTCGGCAGCTTTCCTTGCCCGAAGCGGAACGTTATGCCAGGCAAAATATCGCCTTGCCAATGTTCGCTGAACTGACGGATGACGAAATCGATTGGGTGATCGGCGCCGTCAAGGAGTTTTTTTCTGCTTACGACTGATCGAGATGGAGCGCACATCGACATCTCCGTCATTGCCCCGATGCATAACGAAGAAGGGAACGTCCTCCCGCTTTATCAAGACATCAGCAAAGTGCTGGCGGAGATTGGCCGGCGGTACGAGGTGATATTCGTGAATGACCTGAGCAGTGATGCGACTCTCAAGCGAATGAAAGAGATCCACTGCCGTGATCCTCGATTTCATTTTGTCGATCTGAAAGAAAACGCTGGCGAAAATTGGGCTTTGTTGGCGGGCGTTTCCAAGGCTCGCGGTGATGTGCTGGTGACCATCGACGGTGACTATCAAAATGATCCTGCATACATCCCGGCGCTGCTGGATGAGCTTGCTAAAGGCTATCGTGTCGTATCCGGCCGGCGCCGCGAACGGGTCGAAAATCTCTGGAGCCGGCTGCTCCCCTCACAAATTGCCAACGCGCTGATTCGGTTCGTCAGCGGCGTCGCGGTGCACGATTGCGGCTGCGGTCTGAAAGCCTATCGCCGGGAGGCTTTGGAAAACAAGTTTGTCCCCGACGGCTATATGAATCGTTTCTCGCCCGCTGCTCTCGGCGTACGAGGGCATGAATTTGCCGAAGTCGAAGTGCTTGATCGCCCTCGGATCTCGGGACAGTCGCACTACGGTTTGAACCGAGTATTTTTTGTCTTGAGAGATCTTGTCGCGTTGCCTTTCGCTCTCCGCGGCGCGGCCCGCTGGAGAAAGCGGTTCTGCTGGCTGAAATGGCTTTCCGTAGGTCTCGCGCCGCTAGTGATTGCATCCGGCAACTTGGCATTCGGAGCCGCAGCGGTCGCCCTCGCCCTGCTGAGTTTTTCCAACGTTTGGAATCTTGGGCGCTTCATTTCAGCGCAAGCGGATCCCTCGTTCCGTATCAGGGAGTACAAGTGAGATCATGAGCGATAAGGTGTGCGTCGCGCTTGTGGGCGCAGGCTACTGGGGGAAAAAATTACTGCCGAAATTTGTCTCTAATCGAAACAGTTTGGTTCGCGTGATTTGCGATATTCATGCCGGGCATCGCACCGAGATGAATCAGGCCTATCCGGACATTCCGACCAGCGAGTCCATCGATAATATTCTTTCCGATCCGAGCATTGCCGCGATCGTTCTGGCGACGCCACCGGCGACGCACTTTCCGCTCGCGCGCAAAGTCATAAACGCCGGCAAACACGTGTGGATCGAAAAACCATTGGCCCTGCGCATCGACGAAGGACGAGACCTCGTTGAGCTTAGTCAGTGCAATAAGACCGTGCTTTTCGTCGATCACACATTTCTCTACGACCCCGCGATTCGCAAAATCCGCGAGCTTATTGATGGAGGCGAGCTCGGTTCGGTTCACCACATTTATTCCCAGCGATTGAATCTCGGACGGATCAAACGGGATTCAAACGTCTGGTGGAACTCCGCTCCTCACGATATTTCGATCATCTTGTATCTCCTGGACGGTGCTCCCCAGACGATCGCGTTGCATGGCTATCGATATCTGCAAGCCGATCTGGAAGATCTCAATATGGCTGTGCTGGAACTGTCGGGCGGAGTCTCGGCTTTCATCTACCATAACTGGCTTTTCCCCGAGAACACCGCCAGGCTGACCATCATCGGCAGCAAACAAATGTTGGTCTATGAAGGAAAATACGAAAAACGCGCGATCACCGTTTACGAATATGCCGTGGATCCGGCTGACAGCGCTCCATCAGGAATACAGGACCTGCCGACGACAATTCCATCGAAAATCCTTGCCGAGCACACACTTCCTGGTCTAACCGATCAGGAACCGCTAGCCCTTGCGGTCAGCGATTTCGTCGCCGCTATCCAGCATGGTCGCGCGTGCACGTCAAATGGCATTTTCTCGCTGAGAGTTCTCGAGACCCTGGCAGCGGGTGAAAAATCACTTCGCTCAGGCGGGGCTAAGGTTCGGATCTGATTTGTGGCTACGATCAACTTGGATCTCGGCACGACGGCGGCTTCGACAGAGTCTCGCTCACTCTTCCGGGTCGGCCACCGCATCGCCTTCGGCGCCGTGCTCTTGGTTTGCGTGGCGGCGCTGTTTCTGAAACTCGGGGCACCGGCGCTGTTCGAGCCGGATGAAGGGCGAAATGCCGAGAAAGCCAGGGAGATTTTGCTTCTCGATGATTGGATCACCCCACACGAAAATTTTTTGGTGGTTCTGGACAAGCCGATCTTCTACTACTGGTTAATCGCAGCATCCTACGAAGCATTCGGTGTTTCCGAGTGGTCCGCGCGTTTGCCGTCGGCGCTTGCCGGCGCAGGCTGCGTTCTCTTGGTATTTTTCTTCGCCTTGCGTTTCTTCGGATTTTGGGAAGGATTATGGGGCAGCATCGTTCTCGCCACCAGCTTGGAGTTTTACATTCTCGCCCGGACCGTCATTTTCGATGTGACCTTGACTTTTTTTATCACCTTATCGCTCTATTCTTTTTTTTCCGCTTTGCATGAAGACAGGACTTTACCACGTCGATCTTGGCTCGGCTTGATGTACGTGTCGTTGGCGATCGCGACCCTCGTGAAAGGGCCGATTGGCGTTGCTTTGCCGGGCATGGTGGTGTTCGTCTATCTGCTCATTTGCCGCAAATTTTCGATGCTGGGCAAACTCGACCTCCATATCGGAATTCCTCTTTTTCTGCTCATTGTGGCGCCCTGGTACTATGAAGTTGAACGGGTCAATCCCGGATACTTGCGTTACTTCTTATGGGAAGAGAACTTCATCCGCTACCTTACTCCGCATTTCAACCGAACCGAACCTTGGTATTACTTCTTTTTAGTGATCGGAGCTGGATTTCTTCCCTGGACTCTGGGCATTCCAGAAGCCCTGCGACACGCGTGGCGCGGTCGGCGTAATGATACATTTCTGTTTTTACTTGCCTGGACTGTGCTACCGTTCGTATTTTTTTCTTTTTCCGGCGCGAAGCTGCCCCACTACATTCTTCCCATTTTTCCGCCCCTGGCATTGCTCACTGGAATCAGCGTAGAGCACCATTTAATCGCGTCCCGAACACGGCGGGGCTGGCCATTGGTCCTTGCCTGTCTGTCTCTCTCCTTCTTAGTTGCCGGTTTTTTTATCGCTGGCGCATCGTCTCATTCTCTGCCATCTGCAGCGCAGCTTGCTTTTGCCGAAATCTCGCCGCTGCTGCACGGAACCGGACTACTGCTAGCGATTGGAGGTGTCGCGCTCGCCGTGTTCACGTGGAGCGGACGATGGAAGAGCCAAGTGCCGTTATTTGTCGGTTTAAGCATTGTCCTTATTCTATATATGGATCTGCTCGGAACTATCTTAGTAGGAGCGTCGATAAGCCGATCGACACGGGATTTGGCTGCCAAAGCCGCACCCTATATTCAACCCGATACTCAGGTTGTCGTCTACGACACCACACTGGAAAGTCTGCCTTTTTATCTTAAAATAAATCGGCCTTTATGGAGCATCTGGTCCGGCGAAAAAGCCAGTGTCCTTGGGAGCTTTTATTTAGCAGAAAAGGGCGCGCTATCGGCGCCCGGATTCGGTCGCGCGCTGCTGAATTTTGCGGAGTTCAATCAAGAATGGGCGAAGGCGCCCAAGGATCATTTCGCCGTTTTTATTAGGCGCAAGAATCTTCGGCGTTTGGAGCAAGCGACGGCACACGCTGCGACAATCCGCGTAGAACACGGCAGCATGCTGCTCGTCTCGAATTGACCTAAACAGCTTTTGACTCCGAACATGGCGACCTTTGCGGCATCGTCTTTGAACGATCGTTTGGCAAGATGCTCGGTTGGGCACTGCTTCGTGTCTGTATGATCTCTGCTTGGTTGTTTGTCGTCGCGCATCGCTGAGCGCCGAGCGAGCCACTCTATGGTGATGCTAGCAACCTGGTTTGAGCGATAATCCCCGATGTGTGGCATTTACGGTTTCGTCTCTCAGAGAGAGCCAATCAATCCTGAAATACTCTCGCGCATGGGGTTCGCGCTCGCACACCGCGGTCCCGATGACGGCGATGAAAGGATCACCATCTCAGATGCCGGTTGCGTCGCTTTGGGACACAAACGGCTGAGCATCATCGATCTGTCTCCCGCCGGGCGACAACCCATGGCGAATGAGGACCAGTCCGTCTGGCTCACACTCAATGGCGAAATCTACAACTATCAAGAACTCCGACAAGAGCTCGAAGCCAAAGGCCACCGCTTCCGCTCCCATTCGGACAGCGAAGTGGTCGTGCATCTGTATGAAGAGAGCGGAGCCGATTGCCTGGCCAAGCTCAAGGGCATGTTCGCTTTCGCTCTGTGGGACAGCAAACAGAGATCCCTCCTGTTGGCGCGCGATCGAATCGGCAAAAAGCCTCTGCACTACTGCCTGACAGCGGAGGGCGTGATTTTCGCCTCCGAAATAAAAGCTCTTTTGCAGCACCCTGCCGTAAACCGAGAGCTGAATCTCAGAGGGCTCAGCAAATATCTCAGCTACGAATATGTTCCCGCACCCGACACGATCTTTCGTTCGATTAAAAAACTCGAACCCGGTCACTACCTGATTTACAGCAAGCATCACAGCCGCATTGCGCGTTACTGGGATATTCCCCTCCAGAACAATCAGGCAACAAGCCGGCGCGAAGAAGACTGCACGGAAGAGTTGCGGGCACTTTTGAATCTCAGTGTCAGGCGTAGACTCGTGGCCGACGTACCGGTGGGGCTGTTCGTCAGCGGCGGCCTCGACTCCGGTATCGTCGCGGCATTTGCGGCGAACGCGAAGAGCGAACTGGATTGTTTTTCCATCGGCTTCGATGAGTCTAGCTTCGATGAAAGCGTCTACTCAAAGACCATCGCCGCAAGCCTCGGTATCCGTCGTCACGTCAAAATGTTTACTGGCCGGGATATGCTGCAATTGCTGGAACAGCTGCCGCGGCTGCTTGACGAACCCCTTGCTGATCCATCAGTTTTCCCGCTCTATCTCCTTTCTCAATTTGCTGCACGACATTTGAAGGTCGTGCTCAGCGGCGATGGCGGGGATGAGCTTTTTGCCGGTTATCAAACCTTCCAAGCAGACAAGCTGATGCGTTACTACGGTGCGCTGCCGCGGTTCGTCAAGAATTCGATCCGAAGACTCTCGCAGCACTTGCCGGTTTCACACGACTATCTAAGCGCGGACTACAAGATCAAGCAATTTCTGAAGGCTGATGGCGTCCCGCCGGAAATCCGCTTTTTCTTATGGCGCGGCGCCTTTTCACCGGCGGACAAATGTGCCCTCCTCGCGCCGGAGATTCGCGCCGAGCTCGGCAATTACGATTCCTATGAAGACATTTCTCGTTACGTCGATGAAAGCGAACTGGGAATCGGCGTTGAGCGCCTGCTTTACCTTTGCATGAAACTCTATCTTCAGGACAATAATCTCGTAACGGTGGACCGCGCCAGCATGGCAAACGGTTTGGAAGTTCGCTGTCCGCTGCTCGATCAGGATCTTATCGAATTCGTCGCCCGATTACCCACAAAGTACAAGCTCAAGGGTTTTCAACCGAAGTATCTGCTCAAAAAGGCCGCCGAAGGCTTCCTGCCTGACACTATCATTTATCGACCAAAAAAAGGCTTTGGCATTCCTCTGGCCAAATGGCTCGGCACGGATCTCAAAGATTTTATGCTCGACCATTTGAACGAGGCGAGAGTCAGAAGACAGGGAATTTTTGACTACGTTTACATCAAGCGGCTCGTGGATGAACAATTTTCTAAAACCAAAGACCATCGTGAGCTGTTATGGACTCTCATCGTTTTTCAAAGTTGGTATGAAGAATACATTGACAACCCAAACCGTCCCAACTGTCGGCATTGAGCTCGCCAGCACCAGTGCCAAGCGTTTTCGCGATATTGCGATCCTTGCCGGGTTTTGCTTGGTCCTGCTGTTCTTCGGATTAGGCGAGCTGCCTTTTTACAGCCGGGGCGAGCCGCGCGAAGGCCTGGTTGTCTGGGAGATGTATTCCTCCGGAAACTGGATTCTCCCTGCGGTCAATGGTGACTACATTCCGTTCAAACCGCCTCTGTTTCATTGGCTCGCATTGCTTGTGAGTTATGTTTTCGGTCGGGTCGACGAATTTACGCTACGCTTGCCGTCGGCATTGCTGGCGACTGCGGCTGTGCTGGTGATCTATCAAATGGCCGCGCGGCTGTGGGGACAACGTGCTGCGATCATAGCCGGCGTGGTTCTAGCAACCTGTGCCGAATGGTGGCAAGCCGGCACCGAAACACAGGTGGATATGACATTGGCATTTTTTGTGAGTGCGGCTTGTTTGTATTTTGATTTGCTCTATCACGAGCACGATGTCAGTTTGCTGAAGGCTTTGGGACTTCCCCTACTTTTGGGATTGGCCACACTCGCCAAAGGCCCTATCGGATTGGCCCTGCCGGGAATTATTTTTTTAATTTTTCTTTTGTTACGGCGCGACTTCGCGTTTGTGCGTCAGCTGCATCCGTTTCTAGGCGGAATGGTTTTCCTCCTCATTGCAGGGTCATGGTATGCGGCGGCACTCTGGCAAGGCGGGCCGGCCTTTTTCCTCCGGCAAATCGTCAATGAAAATATCAGGACCGCTGCTGGCACTTATGGCCATCACCAGCCAGTCTATTATTACCTGCCAATTTTTTTGGAGAATTCACTGCCCTGGAGCTTTTTCATTCCTTGTATGGCGGTCTTTTTTTACCGGCGGCGTCATAGACTCGAGGAAGAGCGTTTACTGTTCTATCTCGTTTGGCTTTTTTCGGTTTTGATTTTCTTCAGCGCTTCGCTCGGTAAGCGAGGTGTCTACATTCTGCCGCTCTATCCGGCATTTGCGCTGCTTTTTGGGGCTTGGTGGCAGCAACTTGAGCAAAACGTCTTGAATAGTGCTTCACTTGCACGCTGGATTGCCTACGCTTTTGTGGCCGTCTGTCTAGCGGCGACATTTGGAATTGTCCTGTATTATGCGGCGCAACACGGCTTAGTCGACCAGCAGAAGTTTGTTCCACTGATACTATTCAAAAATTTCACCCGAGTCCTAGCTGGATTGGCAGGAATGTCAACCTACACAGTAATCTCCGTAGCTTTGTTTCTAGCCGGTCTCCTTACGCTCGTCTCGGCGCTGTTCAGGCGGAATTGGCGCTTCACTTTCGCTGCGCTTTCATTGATGACGCTTGCCGTGAGCACGCTCGTCAAAACCGACATGTTTCTACCAGTGGCATTCGAGCGCACGATGAAACCGTTCATGGTTCGCGTCAACCAGATCACGGTCAATCAGCCGCTGCTGTTTTATCGTGACGCCGACTACGGCGTCATGTTTTATGCCCATCGACATATCCCAGTCTATGCAGCGCAAGCCGCCACGTTAAAACCGCCCTTTTTTCTTCTGATCTGGGAGGAGGATTTGGCCGAGTTAGGCGCCCGACCCGATCTCAGAAAGCTGGATATGAGCGAGGGACTGGGTCCCGCAGGGAGACATCGACTGGCGCTGCTCGAATACCAGCCGGAAGCATCGGTATCGGAGCCACTACCTGTTTACTGCCCACGACATGGATCACCGATCAATGCTGGAAATGGATGCAAGAGCAGTGATGAGGCGGATTGATGCTCAGCAGCGCGCGACGAGCGTCACAACAACCATGTTCAATAGTTATCGACTGATCAGCCCATCGATCGAAAGCGCGCCGGCACCCCCGACCAAAACGGCTAAGGTCATGAGCAATAGCGCCAGCGTGTATTCGATACCACTCCCCCGACCGTCTCTTTGTGCGAGAAAAAAACCGTTGTTCCAGTGCCCCAAATAAAGCGCGCTTGCGATAAAACCCGCGAGACAAAAGGCCGCGGGTCTCACAAGAAAGCCGAGAGTCATAGACACGGCGGCAAAAACTTCTGAGAAGAGTCCGAAAATACCCAGGGCGATGGGTACATGATATTTCTGTTGCCAATTTGTTAGTTGGTCTTTCAATCCTTTGCCACCGTGCCAACCCAAAGCTTGCTGGGAGCTATGAGCGAAAAAAGTGACCGCCAAACCGAAACGCAGAAATACGTATGAAAATGAACCGTCGGTTTGAAAAATCCAGTCCACCAGTCCTCCAGACTCGTTCTTAATTGTGTGATCGAGCAATGTGAACTTGCTCGGTGACGAAACCATCGCGTTGTCTGCTTTGCGGGCGACCATAGCAGAACTCGCCGCATCAACGCAAAGCCTTCATCGCGTTAAACACTTGACCCGCTCGTTGAAGGCGTACTAATCCTGAGTCGAAGTCAGTATTTCAGTCGAATTCAACGATGCGCATGCCGATTGGAGGAGCTTGATGCAGATCATCGATGCCGACGGACATATCAACGATCATGCGTGCGGCGAGGAAATCGCCGCATACATGCCGAAAGGAAATCAATTGTCAAAGATGTTCCCGGAATTCGATCATCTCCATTTTCGTTATCTTAAGCAGAATCGCCGACCGACGGGGAATCCCTCGGCGGATGATTGGAACCGGTTTCTCGACAAAACCGAAATCGCTTGGACGGCGCTGTATCCGACTGCTGGGCTCGCGGTCGGAAGAATCATGGCGCCAGAATGGGCGGTTCTCGCGTGCCGAGCGTACAACACCTGGCTATATGAAAAATTTTTGAATCGTAATGCGCGTCTCAAGGGCATTGCGCTGTTGCCGTTTCAGAATATCGAAGAAGCCGTGCGCGAATTGCGCCGAGCGGTCACCGAGCTAGGCATGCTCGGCGGAATGTTGCCCTCGAACGGCGAAGCGATTCAAGGCCACTTGGGCAACAAAATCTATTGGCCGATTTACGAAGAAGCGCAAAAACTCGGTTGTGCTCTCGCCGTTCATGTCGGCTGCCTTCATCACCTCGGTCTGGATTCCTTCGCGACGTACTATCCGGCGCACGCCTTGGGACATCCGTTCAGTTTGATGATTCAGGCCGCGGCCATGCTCGCCCACGGTGTCTTCGACCAGTTTTCCAATTTGCGTGTCGCGTTTCTCGAAGGCGGCGCCACCTGGGTGCCGTTCATGATGGATCGACTCGATCGCTCGTACCATGAAGGGCACAAGCAACTGGGTCTCGAGGGCGAGCTACTTGGCGGACCTAAAAACGGCGAGAAAGCCAGTGACTATTTCAAGGCGCTACTTCATGGCGGCAGGATTTTCGTGGGCTTCGATTGTGATGATGACGGCTTGGGCACCGCAGTCGCCAAAGGAGGACGCCAGTCGTTTCTGTTCGGCAGTGACTATCCTCACGAGGTCTTCGACGCCGCTAAATGCCGGCATGAAATCGACGAGCTACTTGGGCGAGACGATCTTACGAAAGCGGACAAGACGGCTGTTCTCGGCGCTAACGCTTTGCGGTTCTATCGATCCGGACTATAATTTTTGACGAGAATGGCCCGCGAAAATGTGCCCTGAGATAAAGGCGATGGTACGCGTGTCATCCGACCCCTTCGACGAAGGCCTCTTCCCGGGTTTTGCTAAACGACGGAATCAATACGCTGCATAATGCCAGCACCGCAATCACCAACAAAGTTGCACTGATCGGCCGCTGCAAAAATACCCAAGGATTGCCGCGCGAGAGCAGCATGGCCCGGCGCAAATACTCTTCCATCAATGGACCGAGGATGAAGGCCAGCAGCATTGGCGCGGCCTCACAGCCGAGCTTTGAAAATACATATCCGAGCACGCCAAAGAGACCCATCAGATAGATATCGAACTGCGCGTTTTTAAGACTGAACACTCCGATAGCGCAGAAAACCAAAATCCCCGGATACAAATATTGATACGGGATCATGATCACGCGCACCCACATCCCGATTAACGGCAAATTGAGGATGATCAACATTAGATTCCCGATCCACATCGACACCACGACGCCCCAGAATAGAGCCGGCTGCTCGGAAATGACCGAGGGTCCGGGCTGGATGCCATGAATGATCATCGCCCCGACCATCAGCGCACTCACCGGATTGGAAGGAATACCCAAGGTCAGCATTGGGATGAAAGAGGTCTGAGCGCCTGCATTGTTTGCCGATTCGGGGGCGGCTACGCCTTCGATTGCGCCGGTGCCAAATTGAGAACTGTTTCTCGAGAGCTTTTTTTCGATGGAATAGGCCGCGAAGGATCCCAGAATGGACCCGCTGCCGGGCAAAATACCCAAAACCGAACCGATGGCTGTGCCTCGCAAAATCGAAGGCGTCATGCGCCGCCAGTCTTCTTTGGTCGGCCAAAGGCTGGTGATCTTCGAGACAATTGCGGAGCGCTGTTCCTCGTCTTCCAGGTTGCGGATGATCTCGCCCAGGCCAAACATCCCCATCGCGACCGTCACAAAGCCGATACCATCCGCAAGCTCGAAGATGCCGAAGGTATAACGCTGAATGCCCGAGGTGACGTCCGTGCCAATAAGCCCAAGAAGGAGCCCGAGAACGACCATTCCGATCGCGTGAAGCAACGATCCCTGGGCGAGGACAATCGAAGCAGCCAAGCCCATGACCATGAGCGAGAAATATTCCGCAGGCCCGAACCTTAACGCCATATTCGCCATGGGCGGCCCAAACGCGGCAATCAATAACGTCGCCACAGTCCCCGCAAAAAAGGACCCTATCGCCGATGCCGCCAGGGCCGCACCAGCGCGGCCCTTCCGGGCCATTTGATAGCCGTCCAATGTCGTGACGACGGACGCAGCCTCGCCTGGAAGATTCACTAGAATCGATGTGGTCGATCCGCCATACTGCGAGCCGTAATAGATACCGGCAAGCATGATAAGCGCGGTTACCGGCGGCAAGACAAACGTGACCGGCAATAACATTGCGATTGTCGCTGTCGGGCCAAGCCCCGGAAGAACGCCGATCGCTGTGCCGAGAAAAACGCCCACGAAGCAGTAGAATAGGTTGGCCAGGCTTGCCGAGGTTTGGAGCCCGAGCCACAAGTGTCCGATCAAATCCATCCGGAACTCTCCCTTCTCAACCGCCCAACCACGGGCCGAGCACCGGCAGCGGAACCCCTAGACCTTTGAGGAAAACGAGGACGCAAAAGATTGTGAGTCCGGCGGCCATGATGAACGTCGGTCCCCAGCGGAATTTCGTGCTCGCGTAAGCACTGATGACGACGAGCACGGGTAGCGCCAAAGCGACTCCGAGTCCGCGCACCAAAGAGCCAAACAAAAAAATCGATCCAGTCACGAGTACAAGTCCCCACATGGCGAACCGCCCGATGGGATCGCCACCCGTGATAAACGATCGAATCACTGAAATCGTGCCAATCACGAAAAGCAAGCCGCCCAGGATTGTGGGAAAATAAGCAGGCCCCATCCGAAATGCCGTGCCCATGGAATAATCTCGTCCCACAAGTATCGCGGTGGAGCCGAAGAATATGTAGATCAGCCCCGCCCAAAAATTCTTTGCGCTTCGAATCATCAATACTTTCGATCCCGCTCACGCCGAGGGCCGCGAGCACTGCGCCTTCTACAACAACTGCCAAGAAAAAAAAAGGCCGGCATTTGAGCCGGCCTATCGAGCTTCAGACGATCATAAAAATCGTCCTCGGCTCACTCGGCGTAAACACCCGCCTTTTTTATGATCGGACTCCACTTGTCAATTTCCGCTTTGAGATGCTTTTCCAACGCATGCGGCGTGGCGCGATCCAAACCTACAGGTTCCGCCCCTAATTCGCTGAAACGCTGCTTAACGTTGCTGTCCTTGAGTGCATCCTGAAGCGCGTTCGTCAGTTTATCGATCGCTGGCTTGGGAGTGGCTTTGGGTGCATAGACTCCATGCCAAACATCGACCTCAAAGCCTTTCAATCCCGCTTCGTCCAGGGTAGGCACGCCGGGCAGAGTCGCCATACGCTTCAATGTTGTGACACCGTACACCTTTATCTTTTCAGCCTTGATCTGGCTGGTCGTGTTGGTGGTCTGATCACACATCAAATCCACTTGACCGCCGAGCAGGTCATTCATCGCTGGGCCGGTGCCGTTGTAGGGTACTGTGGTCAGCTCAGTCTGAATCGCTGACATAAAGAGCATGCCGCAAAGATGCGATGCAGCGCCTACTCCCGCATTCGCTAAATTGATCTTGTCCTTATTAGCTTTCACATAGGAGATAAGTTCCTTCAAATCTTTAGGGGGAAAATCCTTCTTGGCAACAAGCGTCATCGGCACCTCGTTGACCAAGCCGATGGGCTCGAAGTCTTTGATCGCATCGTATGGCAAATTGCGATAGAGCGCCGGTGCGGTTGAGTGTCCGATATGATGGAGCAATAACGTATAGCCATCCGGGGAAGCTTTCGCGACGCGATTTGCCGCAATGGTGCCTCCTGCACCAACAACATTTTCCACAATCACTTGTTGTTTAAGCGTCTTACTCATCGGCACGCCAATCAAGCGCGCCAAAGTATCCGTTGGCCCGCCAGCGGCAAAAGGCACGACGATAGTGATCACCTTGGTGGGGTAATTTTGGGCATTCGATTGTACTGCGCTTATCAATAGAAACGTCGCAAGCGCTGCGAATTTTTTTAGTGACATAGTTACCCCTCCATATGGGCAATCGCCTAATCACCGGCCAAGGGACTATTTTTCCCGACTGCTTCTGTCTGCAGCGAGCAATGGAAATGCCAATTGGGAATGCCCAGCTTTACAGTTACTTACTGAGCTATGGTCTTTCTCCAAGCTGCTACAGACAACCGGTTCCTCAAGCCGAAAACTCCACCTTGGGAGAATACGGAATCAGAGTTTCTTCATTGGACTGCACCCTACAATTTGGCCACATAGAGGCTCCTATGATCCAGCAAATGGCTCGGAAAGCATTCCATCCTGGCAGTCTTGACCGAACGCTGGGGAGACCTACTGAGCCCGGTCCGTCATGCCCCTGAGAATCCGTGAATTCTTTCTGACAATCGATGACACAGCGTGCTGCGAAGCCCTTCTCGGTCCGCGGCATGCCTTCTGCTTTTCCGCCCGGAGACAGAGCACAATCGAGAAAATTAACGACTAAGGCTCAGGAGAAACAAGACAGTATGCTGTTCGAATATCTCACTCGTCTAACAAAAGAGAAGGAAGGAGAAACAGAAATGAAATCGACCGAATCAGATCTGGAGAAGCCGAGCTACTGGCAATTGGTTTTCTTACAAAGCAAGGTAAACGGTGCCGCTTATTCTGGCGAGGAGCTTCCTGGGCGTAATTGGGATTGGCCCAAAGATACTTATCTGCAACGCCGTCTGAGCACGTATAAGTTTTACACCCATCGGAACACTCTAAACTGAATTAGTGTGCCGCTTCCCGCGCTGCCTCCTTCAGCACAGCTCCCACGGGATAGCGGCTGCCACTGAGCCCCCGTCACGTTCAGTGGCAAGAGGCCAGACTCCCAAGAGTCTGGCCTCTCTTTATGGTGGGAGTCGGTGCACATCAGCTAAGTAACTCGCATCAGATTCGCTAATTCACTGTCTTACCAGCGAAGCGTATTAAGACCGATCGCTTCTCGATCGAATTTTAAGCCGCCGGAGAAAATTTCGGCGCGACTTTGCACGGCACAAACGAAATTGATAACAACTGGGCCAATATGAAATTTCATCAAATCATGGTCGCCGTTGTCGTGTTGCTTTGTTTGATATTGCCGGCACAAGCCCAGGAAAAAGTCATTGTCGGCCACTCGGCCCGTGCGGCTTTGTCCATCGGTCCCCTGTTGTACGGCATCGAACGCGGCTTCTATCGCGATGAAGGAATCGATCTCTTATACATCTCCATTCGCGCCGATTTGGGCATCAAGGCTTTGCTCTCCGGTGATATTGATTACAGCTACAGCACGGGTACGATCATCCGCGGCGCAATTATTGGCGTGCCGGTGCGGAATCTATCCTTCGACTTCTCGCGCGTGCTGCACGCATTGATGTCCCGACCGGAAATTCCCAATGCGGCTGCGCTGAAGGGGAAAAAAGTCGGCGTAAGCTCATTCGGCGCAACCGGCGATCTTGCGGCGCGGGTGGGATTGCGCTCTCTCGGGCTCGATCCAGAAAAAGACGTGACAATTATTACCTTGGGCACCGACACTCTGCGTCATGCTGCGCTGCTTGCAGGCACGGTGCAAGCGACGCACATGCCCGTGCCACTGAACATTCAGCTCAAGAAAGAAGGCTATCACGAGCTCGTTTATGCCGGCAAAATTCTGCAGCGCCCGCTCACCGGTCTGGCAACCAGCGTTGAGAAAATACAGAAGAATCCCGGTCAAGTGCAGCGCATGGTGCGCGCCTTCTTGCGGGCCACGCGAGCTTTGAAAACTGAGCGCGCCGCTTTTATTGAATTCGCGCAAAAGAAATACGGTTATTCGAAAGACGTCATGGAAGAAGCGTACAAGTATCTGATTGAGGCTCTTTCCCAAGATGGCTTCGTTGATGATGCCGCGCTCCAGGCAGCGATTAACGAGGCAAAAATTCTCGCTAAGATCACTAAGCCGATCAGCCAATCGGATGTTGTCGACTACAGTTTTCTGCGGGCGGCGATAAGAAAATAAACTTACTTGCGAATCAGCCCTCTGTAGGGACCAGCCGCGTACATTAATTGCCCACCAACAATCGTCAAGATGGATTCGAGTGCGGGAATTTGATCCTCCGCAATCGTCAGATAATCGCCGCTCAACACGGCCAAATCGGCAAGCTTACCGACTTCGATGGAGCCTTTGCGTCCTTCCTCGAAGGTGAACCAAGCGTTGCCGATGGTGTGCGCGCGCAGCGCCTCCGAACGCGTGAGGTTCGCCGGTGCCGCGCGCAAAGGCGAGCCGGCCACCGTCTTACCGGTAATGAGCCACCAGAGCGACAGCATCGGCGAGAATTGGCTGGTTTGAAAAGCACTCGTGCCAGCGCCCAGCGGAATACCCGAGTCTACAATCGTCCGCAACGGCGGCGCACGCCGCGCTTTGTCCAGGCCCCACTGCTCGGCGTAACGCTCACCGGCTAGAACCAAACCATCGTCCACAATAATTCCACCTGCCATTTTTTTGATTCTCGCAAGAGCCTTCGGCGTCGCCGTTTCCACGCCCGTGAAACCGATCCGGCGCTGCGCCAACGGCGTCGATGCGTTTATCTGCTCCAGAACATCGAGCCAACGATCCGCCGCTTGATCGCCGCTGACGTCCACCTGAAAGTAGTATTTCGATTCTAGAACAAAGCTCGCCGTTTTCCGGAAGCTCTCTTCGCGTTCCGGCGTGATGGAAGAAGCATCCGATGAAGCCGGCCTGTCATAGCCGTCGGAGGGAGAAAGCCCCGATCCCGCGAAACCGGCAAACCGAAAGCTGTCGTTTTGCATGAGACCCTTTATTTCATCCACAGCGTTCCTAAAATAATCCGGATCAACCGAACCAGGGACAAGGTAAAAGTTCATTCGCAGCGGCAACTCGCCAGTGCGCGCCATGTCACTCAGCAATCTGCGATGTGCAAAGCTCACCTCGGACGTCTGGAAATCGCTGATCGACGTAACTCCGAAGCGACTTAATTCATAAAAACAATTTCTTAAGCTCTGGCGCATTTGATCGAGAGAGAGCCGGGGAATTTCATCGTAGACGTGCTTCCAGGCCGGCACTCCCTGGAGCCATCCGGTCAGCTCTCCGGTTTTTGGATTGCGTTCAAATTTTCCGCCCGGCGGATCCGCAGTCGCGGACTGGATGCCGGCTGCGCGGAGCGCAGCGCTGTTGAGCAGCGCCCCTTCACGCAAATACTGAACATACACCGGATGATCGGGCGCCACCTGATCGAGCTCGGCGCGCGACGGAAAACGTCGCTCGGCAAATTGCGTCGGCGCCCAACCCCCGGCGACAACGATCCAATTGCCTGCTGGCTTGGCCTTGGTCGCCGCCGCCACTTGCTTCATCGCCTCGGCAAGGGAATGCGCGCGCTCCCAATGTATTTCCGCGTCCCAGCTCAGGCCTGCCAGCGTCGCATAAATATGTCCATCGATGAGTCCGGGAATTACCGTTCGGCCGGCAAGCTCAATGACGCGCGTTTGCCGGCCAATCAGGGGCCGCATTTCCCGATCGGTGCCCACCGCAATGAAGTGCCGGTCGCGGATCGCCACGGCCTCGCGAATGGAAAAATCACCATCCACTGTGATTATTTTACCGCCACGTAGCACTAGCTCTGCAGGAGCCTTCACCGCGAGCGAGCGGGCGAAGTCCACTTCGGCGCCACTGCCGCACGCGATCACGGTAAGCAAACAGACAATTATGCCGATGTGTTTGCAGAAATTTTTCACGAGCATTTCCGAGGCTCAGACAAATTTTACCCGGCCGCTTTTGCTCCGAGCACAGAATGTCTGCTTCCGCGCCGGTTTCGCCTGCAGTTGCGTTGAGCCAAGCGTTGAAGCTATATCTTTAAAACCGAATCGCAGCACGTCTCGAG
>Ga0070681_10000225_pt1 | contig 44469 bp, 26 predicted proteins | sample KBSC83BmetaG_FD_65650 | JGI IMG/M metagenome (GOLD analysis project Ga0070681, IMG submission 65650) | Corn rhizosphere microbial communities from Kellogg Biological Station, Michigan, USA - KBS C8-3B metaG | ecosystem: Host-associated > Plants > Roots > Rhizosphere | place: USA: Michigan...
TGGTGAACTCGAAGGCGCGGACCTGAGACCCGGCCGAGTTAGGCGTCGAGGCGCCCGGCGGGAGGTTGTAGCCCTGACCCTGCGCCTGATACAGCTCGTCCTTGAACCATTGGGCACCAACGGATGTGCGCGTGGAGATGTCGGGCGTCGCCTGCCACGTGCCCGTTCCACCAAGATCCACCGTGTACTTCGTGCTGTTGGACCGGTCGAGGAACTTACCGCCTTCCTGACCGTTCGGGCCCCACGCGAGACCGACCCGGGTGCCTTCACCACGCAGCTGCTCGCGATAGTTGTAGCTGTGATCCTGGTCGATACCGAACACGGCACGCCCCTGGAACCACGACTTGGGCGACCAGTTGAGCGCGGTGCTGCCCGTGAGACGCTGGTCCTGCAGCTGCTGCTCAATGGACATCACGTCGCCCGGAAGCTCGCGCTGATAGCCGTCGGTGGTGCCCTTCACGCCGCGCGCGGTCATCGCCTGGAACGTGAGGCCGGCGAAGAAGCCGCCGTCGAACGGCGTGTACAGCCGCTGATCGGTGTATCCTGTCGAGATGTCCGCGGTAAGCGTCGGCGTGAGGGACAGGCCGAAGTTGCCACGGAGGTTGTTCGACTTGAGCTGGTTCGGGTGAATCTGCTTCGGGCGCGGCTCGGTCCCGCGCTCCTCCGTGATACGCGTGATCTCGGTCTCCGGCATCTGGTACGGCCCGACCTCGGACTCGTGATCACCCGACATGAAGTAGCGAAGGCGATCGGAGCCGCCCGAGAACTGGAGGCCAAACTGCGACCGGTTATTATCGGCGAACGGTGTCGTCGCCTTGTTCATGAGCGGGTTGAAATTCGTGAGGCTGTCGACCATGCACTTGTTCGCGGCAAGCGCCGTGAGTCGGCACTGGACCACGTTGCCGATGGGCTGGCCCGACGTGTCGAGGTTGTGGCCCCAGCTCGTCCAGTTCGGCTCGAACTGCGCGGGCTGCTGCACGATCCCGCCTTCGCCGAAGACGCTCCACTGGGTCCTGCCAACCTTGCCGCGCTTCGTCTTGATCACGATGACGCCGTTCGCCGCCGCGGTGCCGTAGAGCGCAGCCGCCGACGGGCCCTTGATGACGTCGATCGACTCGATGTCCTCGTCGCTCAAGGTGTTGAGGCGATTGATGCGCTGGGTGCTGACGTTCCCACCGTTAGGCAGCTGCTGGTTGTCGAAGCGAACGCCGTCGACCACGAACAGCGGCTCGTTCGTCAACGAGAGCGAGCTCGTGCCGCGGATGCGGATCGATGACGAGACGCCGGTCTGGCCAGCGCCCTGGATGACTTGCAGGCCCGACACGCGCGCCTGCAGCATCTCGTTGACGTTGGTGACCGGCGCTTCCTTGGCGACCGAGTCTGCCGACAGGGTCGCGACGACGTTGCCGAACGAGCGGCGCTCCTGATCGCCGGTCGCGGTCGTCACCACCTCGGCCAGGCGCGTTGCGGCTCTCGCGATGCTCACGTCCACGCGGACTTCACCCGATGCGGGGACGGTGACCTGCTTGTCCGCCGGGGTATAGCCGATGCGCATAACGCGAATCGTCTGCTGACCGGTTGGGACGCCGGTGATGACGTACTCACCGGTCGGCTGCGTGATGGCGCCGGCGCGCGTGCCGACCACGATCACCTGAGCCGACGCGACGGCCGCGCCGCCGTCGGTCTCGGTGACCTTGCCGCGCACAGTGCCCGTGCCTTGCGCGGCGAGCGCGCCCGGCAGGGCAACGCTCCCCGCCAGCAGCAGGGCGGCGATCCGACCTAACGAGAATCTCACGGACGACGATGACACGAAGACCTCCTTGGTACTGATGGGGGTACGGACGGTGGACTCAGGACACGACATCCCGCGCACCCGCGCCCGGCCGACGGCACCGTCGACTCGAGGAATGGCGGAGTGGCGGAAGGAGGAACCGGGGTGGCTGTCCTACGCCATCGACACCTCGTTAGGCAAGGGGTGAGCGCAAGTCGTTACGGAACGGCCGATCACACGTACGATCGTCAGAGCACCATTTCTGCGCGTGTCATCCTTTCGCGGAGTCGTCCAACATGCAACGGTGCTGGTGTTCAGGCGAGAGAAACGTACGACGGAACGCGACGCCTCGTGACGAAGCGAGTGTTATTCGTGGCGGAATAGTGCACCGAGGGACGAGGCGTGCCAATCGAACTGGGCAATATATCCACTGCGTTACCGAACTACGCAGGATCACGGGTTGTTCGGGATCCGTCAGGCGCGCGCGATCGAGGTCATCCCATCCGTCCGAGCCCCGGCCTCAGCGTCACGACGTGCGCGGGACGCCGTTCGAGATCGCGATGCGGCGGGATCGTTAGGTTGGGCCAATCTTGCCCCGCCTTGGTCGACCCCTCCGGTATACCAGGAGCGGCGCGAAAAATCAGCCGCTCGCCGCTGCCTGCACGAAGTCCGTGAACAGAACTCCCGAGCTCGGGTCGGAGACCTCGAAAACCTCCGGATGCCACTGAACGCCAACGATGTAGGACTCGCTGGTCGATTCCGCCGCCTCGATGAGGCCATCCGGGGCAACGGCCGAAGCCGACAGCCGGTTCGCCAGGGCCTTGATTCCCTGGTGGTGCATGCTGTTCACCGGGACCGCGGCGTTCACGAGCGCATGGCGCATCCGCGACCCCGCCTCGACGGCCACGTCGTGCGCGAGGTGGTCGCGCGAATACCCGTAGGTCGGGAAGTAATCGTGCTTGATCGCGTTCGGGTACTCGGTCTCGAGATCCTGATAGAGTGTCCCGCCAAGTGCCACGTTGATCACCTGCAGCCCCCGGCAGAGCCCCAGAAGCGGCTTGTCGTCCTCCACCGCCCATTTCACGAGCTGGATCTCGACGCGGTCGCGCGCCGGATCGATCCGGCCCAGGCGCTCGTGCGGCTTCTCGCCAAACGCCTTGGGATCGACATCGACGCCACCCGGGATCAGGATGCCGTCCATCCGTTCGTAGATAGCCCGCAGGGTCTCGAGGTCATCGAGTAGCGGCACCAGAACCGGCGCGCCCCCAGCTGACGCGACGGCGTGGTAGTAGCGCTGGTTCATCACCACCGAGTGGGGCAAACCCTCAGGGATACCATCAATCGCCTGAAGGGTTTGCGTCGTGACACCGATCAGCGGACGAGGCATGAATGCATTTGTCGTAATAGAACGCGGTAAGGGCCGGATCTCCGGCCACTGCTGTGACGGCTGAACTGTAAGCTACGTGACCATCCCCGTCATGAGGCAGTTGCCATGCCCGCGGGGGTATCATCCGTGACGACCCCTTCTCGCGACTCGGCGATCAGGTGGTCGACGACGGCCTTGATGTCACCCGTCTTGTCGTACACCGCGATCTGCCGGTCCGCGCTGGAGCCCTCCTCCAGAATCTTGTACGCGTACTCGACATCCTTGCGGCTCCCGAGTTCATCCACGACGTCCGCGATGAACCAGTCGATGAGCTCCCGAATGAGCTCGCGCGCCGGAAGCTCCTGCTGCTTGCCGAAGTCGATCAGCTTTCCGTCGAGCCCATAGCGGACGGCTCGCCATTTGTTTTCGTCGATCAGCTCGGACGGGTAAACCCGGAACGTGATGTTGTCGCGCCGCATCTTCCACAGCTTCGCGACGATCGCCTGGAGAATCGCCGCAACGCTCACCGCTTCGTCCACCCGGGTGAAGACGTCGCAGACGCGGAACTCCAGGGTCGGGTATTTCCAGTGCGGCCGAACGTCCCACCACACCTTGGACCCATCCGGGATGGAGTTCGTCGCGATGAGCGTCTCGAGGTAGTTCTGGTAGTCGCTCCAGCCGCGGAGCACAGGGGTCACACCAGAACGAGGGAACGCCCTGAACACGACGCTGCGATACGACTTGAGCCCGGTTTTCCGGCCGATCCAGAACGGTGAGCTCGTAGAGAGGCAGAGGATGTGCGGCAGGAAATAGCGGGCGACGTTGGCGGCGTCGATGAGGAAGTCGCGATCCTCGATCCCGATATGGACGTGGGTGCCGAAGATGAGGAGCTGGCGGGCGAGGTCCTGCATCGCGTCCTGCGTGCCGATGTACCGCTCGAGCGGCGTGATCTCCTGCGTGGCCCAGTGCGAGAACGGGTGGGTTCCCGCCGCCGCGATCGAGAGATTCTTGAGCCCCGCGAGCTCCATGACGCCGCGCCGAAGCCGCACGAGCTCCTCGCGAACCTCCTGCGGCGTGCGGCACACCGTCGTTCCAACTTCGACAATGGACTGATGAAGCTCCGGCTTCACCTGCCCGAGGAAGCGATGGTCGTATTCGAGGAGCTGGGTGATGTACGACTGCAGCTCCCGAGTCTGTGGGTCGATGATCTGGTACTCTTCCTCGACGCCAATCGTCAGGGACGGCGGCTTCATAGTCGGCACTCGTTGGAGATGATCATCCGGACTATCGAGGTTCCACGAGAAAGGTCGGCACCGTCGACCCGCCGCCGGCCGTCACGTTCAGCAGCGCGGCGGTCGAGAGCCGGGTCAGGTAGCCTTCCATGTACTCACCGTAGCTCACGAACGGTGCCGTGTCGAGCATGCGATCCACGATCTGCACGGTGCCGTCCACCAGGCTCGGGTAGGGCTCGTACGGAATCCGAACACGCTCCTGGACGATGTGCGGCGCCGCGACCGCGCGCGCAATCGCCTCCCCCCACGCCGCGTCATCCACCGTCCAGCCGAGCGTGATGCCGGCCCCGCCGTAGTCATCGTTCGGCTTGAGTACGAGCCGCTCGCGATGCGTCTGGATGAACGGCACCAGGTCGACGTCCCTGCCCTCGAACTGTGTTTTCCGCTCCACGACCGTTCGCGTCCACGGCACGTGCGCCCTGATCGCGGAATGCTCGGCGTCTGTGAACAGGTGAGCATTGCGCTCGTCGCTCAGCACCGCGAGGCTGGCCTTCTTGTGCAGCATCTTGCAGCGGAAGCCATTCGCCATGCAGACGGCCCGGTCGCGAACGGCGCGCACCATCGGGCTATCGATCCCGCATTGTTCGACGAGCTCGTGGATCAGTACACGCTTGTAGATGAGGTCCACCGGGCCGCTATCGCCGAACGACAGGCGGCCGTTGTGGTACTCCGCCTCGCGCGGGTCCGCGATCACGCACGCGATGCCGCGAGAGTGGAAGTAATCGCGGTACATCTCGAACTCGGTGACCGTCGGCACGTCGGGCCAGTCGACGATCGCGATGCGCGGGAGCTCCCGTCGCCCGAGGAATTCCTCGTAGGTGGCGAGAAGGACGTGAAGCACGCCCTGGCGAGACGGAAGCGGCGTGATCGCGTAGCGGCGCGCGAACGCGCGCATGATCGGCAGGTCGATGAACGCGTCCGTGAGCGCATCGCCGTACGCCGCGCCCGCGGGCGTCTCGGCGTTGTACTCGGTGAGCTTCATCTCGCCGTCGGCGTCGATGATGAACGTGTCGAGCCGCGACGTGGGACTCGGATTGCGAACGCCGGGCTCGTCCTGGACGAGCACCTCCTCCCAGTCGGCGAGCATGAATTGGCGGCGGAACTCGGGACTCGCCACCGCCGCAGCGTAGGTTTTCGCGAACACCCGCATGAGGAGGCGGACTCGCTGCTCGAGCCACGCGTGCCGCTCGTGGTTCGTTAGGCGTGGCCGCAGCACGGTGCAGAGGGCCCGACCGCCGAAGACCAGCCCGTGCCGGCCGAGCTGGTCGGTGAGCATCGCCTGCGAGTCGGCGGCGAGCTGCTCATTGTTCAGGAGATCGTGATACGCGGAGATTGCGTCCAGCATCCTTTCCCTCTCCCGATTCGCTTCGAGAACTCTGACGGCGGACTAAGGAGAATCGATCAGACGGCCGGCTTCAGTGCGCTGCCCGCTGTCGTCTCACCCAGTCGTTCACGCGCGGCCAGCGGTGAACGCCGTGCTCCACTTCAGCTCCTTCGCCTGCTTCCTCGGCTTCCTGGCCAACGCAATGGCCATGTCCGCCATGTGCGTCACCACCCACTGGAAATAGTCCGGCGTGAGCGAGTTGACGTCCATGTCGGGCGCCGGATTCATGAAGTCGATCGCGTAGGGGACGCCGCCGCGGACCGCGAACTCGATCGAGTTCATGTCGTAGCCTAACGCCTTCACGATCGTGGTCGCGTCCTTCACGATCCGCGCGCCGAGCGCCGGCGACAGGTGCTCGTGCTCCACGATGTACGTTCGTGCCCGTGGGTCGTACTTCATGGGCAGGATCTCTTCCTGACCGAGGCACATGCAGCGCACGAAGTGCTCCCACTCGATGAATTCCTGCACGATCATCGTGAGGAGGCCCGACGTGTCGTAATGGTGGATCAGCTCATCGAGCGACCGGCAGACGTAGACGTCGCGCCAGCCACCGCCGTGGGCATCCTTCAGAATGCACGGCAGTCCGATGGACTCGACGATGCCCTGCCAGTCGAGCGGGAACTCGAGGTTGCGCAGGCTCTCGTCGTGCTTGATGCCGGGCACGTACTGCTTGTTAGGCAGCACGATGGTCTTCGGGCTCGCCACCCCGAGCTTCGCGATCAGTGACGCGCCGAAGAACTTGTCATCGGCCGTCCACATGAACGGGTTGTTCACCACCGTCGTGCCGGCCAGCACGGCGTGCTTGAGGAACGACCGGTACATCGGCACCTCGTGCGAGATGCGATCGATGATCACGTCGTAGCGCACGGGGTCGTCGTGATGCGGCGCGCCGATCTTCACAAAGTCGACCGTAACGCCGGCGTCGCGCTTGTGCACTTCCTCGATGAGTGCCGGCGGGAACGACCACTCACGGCCGACCATCAGGCCGACTCGATATGTCCGGGTTGCTTTCGTGCTCTTCGCCATGGATGCCTAACGTTAGTTGAAGGCGCACCAGAACTGGTAATTGGTTACTGGAATTGGTAACTGGTTATTTGACCCCTCGGGACGCTTCGTGCAGCGAGATGAGCATCCCGTGGGTTTGCGTAACCAATAACCCGTACCAGTAACCAATTACCAGTTCTGGCGCGCCGTTTAGTCGTGGCCACCGATGTACGTCCGAATCATGCTTTCCCAGTACGGCCAGTCGTGCGCCCAGCCGTTCCACACCCGCAGCGCGTTGCCGATCCCCTTGCCCCACAGGATCGCGGAGAACGCACGATTGTTCTCGTACATCGGGTCACCGTCGCCGATCGCGAAGATGAGGTCCTGCGCGCGGAACGCGGCCAGGCGTCTCGGTTCGTGCTCGTGCTGCATGAAGTCGAACGGGTTGCAGGCATACACGGTGTCGTCCGAGTAGCCGCCCGTAAACCGCTTGATGTCGTAATTGCCGCTCATCCCGATGATGCGATTCACGCGCTCGGGATATCGGAAGCCGAAGCTGGCGGCGTGGTACGCCCCGAAGCTCGCCCCGGTGGTGATGACAAACGGGTTGTCGTTCTTGCTGCGGGAGAACGGCAGCACTTCCTCGGCAACGTAGTTGAGGTACTGCAGATGGCGCCACGCCATCGCGCCGGGATGGAGGTGCTTCGAGTACCAGCTCTCGTCGTGCACCTGATCGAGGCAGTACAGCTGAATCCAGCCGTTGTCGAGATGCTCGCGCAGCACCTCGTGCATACGCCGGTCGGGCCACTCACTGTGCGTGCCCATGGTCGTCGGGAACGCGAGCACGCGCGCGCCCGCGTGACCGAACACCTGCAGGTGCATGTACCTGTTGAGCGACGGGCTGTGCCAACCGGCATGTTCGTGATGCATGCGATGTCGGGAATCGGGAATCGGGAATCGGGAATCGGAACCAGCACCACCAGGTCACGACCATCGCACGTTCACTTCAACAGGAACATCACCGCCTCGGTCAATCTGCGGCCCCAGTCGACCTCGTTATGCTGGCCACGAGGATCCTCGACCCACCGCAGCTCGGAGCCCGGCACGTAACCCTTCTCGATCAGCGCATCTCGCATTCGCCTCGCATCATCGAGCGCGCCCCGACCTTCGCGTCCACCGATGTCGAGGTAGACCCTGCCCGGAACGTGAGGAGACGCCGCGAGCGTGGAGAAAATGGAGCGGCCGGCGAACCAGAGCGAGGGGCTCATGATTCCGGCGAAACCGAACACCGATGGATCGCGCAGGTAGGCATAGAGCGTAATGAGCCCGCCCATCGACGAACCAACCATGCCGGTGTGCGTCCGTTCCGGACGGGTCCGGAGCCGGTCGTCCATAAGCGGCTTCACGGTCCCGATCACCCAGTCCAGATAGCGGTCGCCCTTGCCGCCCCCGGCCCTGGCGTCCACGAACGGCGAATATTCGTCGATCCGCTCGATCCCGCGATTCGGGATGGCAACGACGATCGCGTCCATCGACCGCTGGCTGGCGCGCTCCATCGCCCTGTCGACCCGCCACGGCTCGGCGTAGCTGGTCCTCGGATCGAAGAGGTTCTGGCCGTCGTGCATGTAGATGACGGGGTACCGCCGCTCGGAGCGAGCGTACCCGGGCGGTAGCCAGATGACGAGATCGCGACTGTTACCGAGCTCGGTGCTCTCCACGTTGGGCAGAGTCACCAGCGTTCCTTGCGCGCGGCGACCGCGGATTCGCGGCCAGAGGGCAATGCGTCGTGGTGTCACGCCGCGCAATCTAGTCGAGCACGGCACGGAGGAGATGCGGGTGGAGTTCTGCACGGGGAGGCGCCCGTCGGGAGGGCATCCGTGCTCCACACCGCACCTCCCCGTTATGCCATTCGAGCGTCGAGGAAGGTGACGCGCCCACGGGAAAGGCACGGAGCGTTCCGACGGCCGGAACCAGGCCAGTGGGACGTTAGGCGCCTGAATTCGCCATCAACCCTGCACTTGACAGCGCCGAGTCGGCGCGCGAAGGCGACAGACGTAGACGCCACGCAACAAACGCCGGCGCGGCAGGCCGCTCCCGTTCGTCGCCCGGACACTGCCGATGCGTCTATCGCGCGGGCGCCCGGGGATTACGTTTGGCGAGTCTCGCCCGTATTCTCTGGAGCCCTTTTCTTTATGGACGCCAGCACGACCGATTGTCCCCTTGCTGTCGCGCTCGCCGAACGGCTCCGCGACCACCGCGACGCGCTCACGGGCCGCTGGCTGCTGCGCATCGCAGACCGGGTCTCGCTCACCCCCAACCGGATCTTCCCCTCCGACGATCTCATCGACCACGTCCCGCTCCTGCTCCTCGGGATCGCGGACTACATCGCAGACCCGGCCCGACCCGTGCTCGCCGACACGCCCGTGATCGCCAAGGCGATGGAACTGGGCGCGCTCCGTCACACGCAGGGATTCGACGAGCACCAGCTCCTCAAGGAGTACGAGATCCTCGGCGGGATCCTGTTCCAGTTCCTCTCGGAATCCGTGAGCGAGATCGACACCGAATGCACGCGCGCCGAGTTGGTGGCGTGCGCCACGCGGCTGTTCCAGGCGATTGCCGTCATTCAGCAGGCGACCACGACGCAGTTCCTCATGCTCGCGCGCGCGCAGGTCGCAGAGCGCGAGGAACGGCTTCGGACGTTCAACCGCGCGCTCACCCACGAGCTCCGCAACCGGATCGGTGCCGCCCTTGGTGCGGCGCAGATCATGGAAATGTCGGAGATCGATCCGAACGAGCGGCATGGGCTCAACGGCGTCGTGCTCCGCAACATCGAGAGCATGCGCGTCGTGCTGGACAACCTGCTCGTGCTCACGGGCGTAACGCTCGACAGCCGGCAGCACCGCCACGTGCAGCTCCCGGAAGCAGCCCAGGAAGCCGCTCGTCAGGTCCGCTCCGCGGCCAAGGCCCGCTCGGTGACGGTGCGGATCGATCCCGACCTGCCCGCCGTCGAGGTGAGCGCGGCGGCCGTCGAGCTGTGCCTAACGAACCTGATCGCCAACGCGATCAAGTACTCCGACCCGAGCTCGGACGATCGATGGGTCGAGATTCGCGGTCATGTCATCACGAGATCCGAGGGCAACTGTGAGGTCGTCGTCGAAGTCGCGGACAACGGCATCGGCGTGCCTGCCGAAGCGCGCTCACGCCTCTTCCAGCGGTTCTTCCGTGCGCACGAAGCGGTGATGCCGCACGTCGAGGGCACAGGCCTTGGGCTGAGTATCATCCGCGACACCGTAGGTGGCCTCGGCGGACACGCGTGGGCGGAGTTTCCTGCGAAGGGTTCGGTGTTCGCGTTCTCGCTGCCCTCGCGTCGCGAAGCGGACGCCGACGTAGCGCGTTAGGGATTCGGCGTCGTCACGCGACCGCGCTCGGCCGGTACGCGATCGTCGCGCCGCACTCGCCACTCGTCTGCCGGCGCGGACGCTTCGGGCAACGCACCCGGAGCGGTCGCGCCACCGGCAACCGACCGGCGTTCACGGTCCGGGCGCTCGCGCACGATGAGCCATACGAGCCAGAGCAGTAGCGGCGGCCCGACGACCCAGAGCAGCGCCGTGGTGATGGAGGTCGTGCCAACCCAGGTCTTCACGCCGTCCTCAATGACCGAATAGCTGAGGTTCGCGTTGTCGAAGCTCGCGGACACGCTGCCGTGTCCCTCCGGCAAGTGCGTCGCGCGCCACGTGGCAGCGATCGCCGGCGAGAGCGTGGCGCCAACGAGACCTGCCCAGTACGCGGCCCAGCCGAGCAAGAGCTGACCGGGTTTCCACCGACGGAGTGAGAGTTCCATTCAGCCTCCCGACCGCCCGCCCGCGCGGGCTGTCACATCACGATGCCCAGCGTACCTCGCGCTCCTTCGCGTCCGGCTCCACGAAGGCGAGGAGCGACTCGCCTTCCTCTGCGAGCGCGGCCTTCGCGCGCTTCGTGATGCTGCCGAACGGCTCGATCACCAATACCGCCGCTGTCCGCTTTCGTTCCGACTTCCACGTGCCGGCAACCATGCCGTCCACGAGAAACGTTGCGCGCACCTGCAGGTTCTTGAGCGTGACACGGCTGCGGTGCGCATCCTCCATGATACGCGAGCGGTCGTCGTGCGAGAGGACGAGGTTGTCGAAGTCAGGAATGAAACGAACTGGCGCCTCAGCGTCCTCGTCCGGCCTGGTAGCGTGAGGCAGGTCGAACAGTTCGCGCTTTCGCTCGTCGCGAAACGTCACGAGCGACGGCCTCAGCGACTCGAACACCTCACGAAGCGCCGGCAATCCCGACCATGCCTGCGCGTCGGCGGGAGTCGCGGGGCCAAACGCGGCGAGATAACGGAGCACGAGAGCTTCTGGACTCGTGGCCGAGGTCGAGACCTTCTTCGAAAGCCATCGGTCGGCGAGCGCGAAGTCCGCGGCTGCAGGGAACGCCCACGACGCGTCGGTCGGAACCTGCACGAGCGGGACATGGGTTCTGATCGCGTACGCCATCGCGCGTTCATCGGCGCCTGGGAATTTCGCCTTGAGGTGATCGCGCAGCACCTCGAATGTCGCGGCTGCCTTTCCGAAGAACTTCCGCGCCTCGGACTCGAGCGCTTCGATCTCCAGCAGCGCGCCACGCCCGCGGAGGGTCGCCTGCATGCCGCGCGTAAGCATTGGCTGCATGGCGCCGCGCATCGCGATGTAATCGCCGGTGGTCATCACGTGCAGCGTGCCGCGCATGGCGGTGACACGAACCGCGCGTCGGTCGTGAAGCGCCGTTGCCAGCTCGCTCTTGTCGAAGCCGTGCAGTCGCGTCCACAGTCCGACGAATGGAGGACGCGCGACCTGCGCCTGCAGTCCAACGAGTCGCTCGATCGCATCGAGCGCCGATAGCTTGTGCCGTTCGAGGAGCATCTGACGGCCAAGCAGCGCGCGGTTGAGTGCCCGAGTGGAAATCGTCGCGCCCGATGTCGCCCGCTTTCCCGCAGGCCTTACCATCGGTGAACCAGTCCCGCCCCAAAGAAGTAGTCGGGACTGGCGCCGTTGAATCCCATCCCGCCGCGCAGGTCGAGCTGATAGTCAGGCGTTAGGCTGAACGTCAGCCCCGTGTTCCCGTAGCGCGAGTGTCCGACCTTGCTCAGCTGCGGCGCGAACCCGAACACCTCGGTGTACACGCCGAGTCGGGATGTGAGATCGAAGCTGAACGACACGCTACCCTCGAATACCGTATACCGCCCGTTCTCGTTGTCCCGCGGCCTTGCCACGTTGATGTTCGTCGCGAGTCCAACGCGATCGCTGAGCGTCCACTCGCTCGCGAGCTTGGCTTCGGGCTGCACCTTGGTCTGCCGGAACTCGGCGCTCCCTGTCGGCACGCTCGTCAAGACGAGCAACGAGACGGCCGGCACGATCGAAGGCTTTTCGTCGCGCGGTTCGTAGAGACGTAGCTTCGTTCCCAGGGCAGCGTCTACCCAGCCCCTGGCGTCGCCGTCCGGCGACCTGACCGTCGTGTACGACCCCGGTTCGATCCGAAGCTCCGCCCGAGACCCGAGGCCTACGCGAAACAGCAGCTCGCCGGTGGTGTTCGTCTTCACCGACGCAACGTGCTCGAATGTGTCTCCACCTTCGAGTTGTACCTCGCCCCCCTTCATCGTCGCGGTCGACTCCGTGAAATCCGGGCGATCGGACGTGAGCGGCTCGCGCGACGGGTTGGCCGTCGCGCAGCCCATGATTCCAGCGGTGACGAACCCGCCGACTGAACGTGCGAGGGTCGACCCCGCGCGTGAAGCCGAGCCTATCCTTGGCAAGGACGGCAGCACGATGGCGTGAAAGCGATGACGGATAAGTTGGTCGAGACCCACATGGTCGGGGAATCCCTATGACCGAGAGCGACAATCCCGCGGGCACCTCTACCGTCGACGTCACGATCGCTGACCATTTTCATCCAGAGCGGACTATCGCTCGGGCCTCGAGCGCTCGAAGGGCTTGGCCTCATGGTGGATCCCCGTAGCAACCGGCTGGTCGACCGAGGGGCCCAAGCTGGCGATGGCACTGTCCTCGTGACCTAGCCGTGCTCCGGCTTCGCAAACCCCAGGCGTGTCGCGAGCGCCGTGAGCTCATTATCCAGCTGGGGCCGCCCATCAGCGAGAAACGCGTCGTAGAACCGCGTCTGCGCATCGAACGGCACGTGAAGCCGCTCGATCTCGAGCAGGGCGAGCAGGGCGTTCAAACTCGTTAGGGTCCGTGAGCGATCGTGACCGAGTTTGGCGACCGCGTCGACGACGGCGCTCGATAGCAGTTCGGCGGTTTTCCGCGGCTCGAGGAGCGGCGCGTCGTCGCCGAATGCCGTCACGATGAGGCGTCGCCGAATTGCATGGTCGACCACCGCACGCTGGCGCTCCGTCATCTCTGCGAGGGCGACATCGACGGGCGGGTCGTTGAGCTGAGCCGAGATCAGGGACGGTGACCACTCTTCCGCATTTCCATTCGCAGTCGCAACGGTGCCGTTCGGGAGGCCACTCACGGTCACGGCATAGGTCTTCTGCTCGCCGCTGCGGTGCTGGTGAATCGTGACCGAGCCGTCGATCGCCCGAATGTCGAGTGCGCGGCTGGCTTCTCGCGCGCGCGGGTCGTCGCCGTCGATCGTCCGCGCCATCGCAACCGACGCCGCCAGGCGGGCGAACGGATCGAGCGTCGGCTTGGCGATCTTCAGATACACATCCCGGCCTGTCCCGATGCTCGGGTCGTTGCTCCTCGCGTCCGCGAGGCGCGCGACGAACGCCTCCTCGAGCGGCACGCCCGCAGGACCCGCCAGCTCGATCGCGCGTGCGGCGTAGCGGAGGACCTCGATGGGCTCGAGGCCGCCGATGTCGTCGAAGAACCAGGCGCACGAGGTGAAGATCCGAAGCGCGCCGCGTTCCATTTCCAGCAGGGACTCCGGACTGGGCGGAACGCGGGGGCCGGAAACAGGGAGCCGTGCGTCCGTCGCGAGGGCCAAATCCTCGCCCGCAGGAGCTTTGACTCGCGAAGCGACCCACGACTCGATCTTCTCGGGCGTCGCGACGACGTCGCCGTACGCGTCGCGAACGGCCCACGGGTCGTCGAAATAGCGTGTTGCTTCGCGCTCGTAGATCTCGTGTATCCCATCGGCGAGGGCGGCGATCGCGTCCCGCAGCGGTGTCCGCCATGCCTGGTCGGTTCCGCCGCGCATGCGACAGCTACAGTTCGACCGCCAGCGTTCCACTCCATGAGCGCAGCTCCACGCGCTCGGCCCCACGATCTCGACGTCCTCGGTGGCAGGGTGGTGCGCGAGAAACGACGCGAAGTTCTCGACCTGAACCGCGCGCGTCGCCTCGAGGTCGAGGACGACGCGCGCCAGCGCCATCTCGCCGAATCGGTGGTGGTGGCCGTACGTCTCGCCATCGGTGGCCGCCGACAGCAGGCGATGGCGCGTCCGGGGAGGCGCGAGCTCGCCGATCGCCGCCCCGGCGCGAAACTCCCCCGTGGTGAGCGGCCGCGTTCCTCCGTCGCTCTCCGGCGCCGGCTCCCAGTGTCCTGCCTCGACGGCGGTAGCATCGCACGGCGTGTGTCGGCGTTCGGACCGCGCGAGCATCCGCTTCGCCCAGACGTGCGCATCGACCAGCAGGCCGCCGAACGCGATCCCGTGCGAGATGTCGCCGTCGTAGATGCAGAGCGCGATCGTGCGGCCGTTGGCGGTGGTATAGCGCCCCGGCTGCCCGTCGTTAGGCACCGACCGCACCTGCCCCGGCGCGACGATCGTGAAGCGCATCCCTTCCTGCGCGAGCACGTCGAGCGTCTCGTCATCGAGCGCAGTCTCGGGCAGCCACATGCCTTCGGGATCGCGCCCGAACCGACGCCGGAAGTCGGCGATTCCCCACCGGACTTCGGTGACCTTGTCTCGACGCGTCGACAGCGGGAGGATCGCGTGGTGATACGGCTGCGCGATGGCGTTGCCGTGGCCGAGCCGGGCGACGCTCTTACGGTCGGCGTCGAGCACGCGCGCGTACGTGTCTGGCGCCGCAACCTCGAGCCACTCGAGCAGCGTGGGGCCGACGTTGAAGCTGATGTGCTCCAGCGTGTTCACGATGCGGCTGATGCGTCCATCGCCGCTGAGGACACGCGCCGCGACGACCGGACGGTAGCACTCCTGCTCGATGCGCGCGTTCCAGTCGTGGTGCGGAGCGGCGGAGGCTTCTCGCTCGATCTCTTCCAGCCACGGGTTTTCCCGCGGGGGCTGGTAAAAGTGACCGTGGATGACGATGGAGCGCATAACTACCGGGGACGGGGGATGGACGACGGGCGACGGCGAAGAAGCGTAAACCCTCCGGATGCTCATCTCACTGCGAGAGGCCTCCCGTAGGTTCCCTCCTTCTAGCCGTCGCCCGTCCCCCGTCCGCCGTCCCCGGCAGTTCGTCGCCCCTCGCCCGTCGCCCGTCCCCCTTGAGCACCGCGCCCACCGACTCCAACACGTTCGGAAAAAGATCGTCCTGCACTTTCAGCTCGCGGGCGAGGTTCGTGGCGCTCGTTAGGTCGCCCGTTGCCAGGCCAGCCTCGATCGCGCCGAACAGCCGGTCGCACGCATCGGCGTGCCCGTTGAAGCGACGAATGCCATAGTCCGCAACCGCGCCCGTCGAGATGATGAACTGCCAGTCTGACGATTGAAGCAGCAGCAGCTCGCGCGCCGCCTGCGCCAGCGGTTCGTGGGTCGCCGGCAGCTCGATCGCCTCGCGAGCCATCGTCCAGAACCGGTCCTCGAGCTTCCAGATCCTCGGCCACATCCACGCGGTCTGCGCGTTCAGCCACATGCTGTAGTCGCCGTTCGCTCCCCACGAGCCCGCACTCAGCCGGATCACATTGCGGGCGCGGTACGTTGCGAGGTGTCCCGACGCAGTTACGGGCCTGACATGGAGTTGAGGTCGAAGCGCCCGATACATGTTGCCGAGAAACTGTGGGCCCTCGTACCACCAATGGCCAAAGAGCTCGGTATCGAACGGCGCGACGACGACGCCGCGCCGGTGTGCCGGATTCGTTGTCGCGATCGTGGCGAGCAAGCTCGCGAAATGCGCGGCGTGCGCGGCCGTCATCGCGCTCGCCGTTGCGGGGTCATACGGGTCCTTGAGCCCCAGATCGACGTCGTTGCCGGTCACGCGCCAGAGCTTGAGGCCACCGGGCCATCGAATCTTGTGGAACTCGAGGTACCGGCCATCGCCAGGAAATCCCTGATGACGATTCCATACCTGCGCCGACGACTCCGGATCGCGGATGAACGCGGCCACGGTTTCCGTTGTGTAGGCCGACGTCACCCGATACGCCCGGTAAGGCGTGCGGGTCGCCTCCCACTGCGCATCGGGCGAGGCGACGTGCTCGAGCTCATTCGCCACGACCTGACCGTACAGTCCGAGCGGGCTGCCCGCGCGGGCCATGTGGGCGTCGGCGAAAAAGAAGTGGAAACCGGCGGCCGCCAGGTATTCCTCGATCCCCGGGCGTTCTCCGGTGTCTGGCGCGTTGGGCAGCGGCTTCCAGGGGCCCCGCGGGCGGTATGCGCACTCGGGCACCCAGCATCCCCGTGGTAGGCGGCCGAAAAGCCGCCGGTGCTCCCGCTGGCCGACGTCGAGCTGGAGCCCGATGCTCTCGTCGCGCGAGAGGAGCGGCAGGAACGCGTGCGTCGCGGCCGACCCAATGACCTCGAGGCGCCCTCGGTCCTCGAGGGCGCGAAAGACGCCCACGATGTCACCGTCGATCGATCGGAACAGGGCGCGGAGCCGGGTGAGACGCTCGCGCCAGTAGTCCACGAGCGGGATGAGGTGCGCGTCTCCCGTTTCCGCGAGTGACGCCGGCGCTTCGTCGCAATGCGTTAGGCGCTGCTCGAAATACAGCTCGAGCTCACGGCGAAACGTTTCACTCGCGAGCTGATTGGCCAGCACCGGCGTGAACCCGATCGTGACCGGCGCCTTGACGCCTTCGGCGTCGAGCCCGTGTAATGCGTCGATGAGCGGCAGGTAGGTGTCGATCGCCGCTTCGGTGATCCAGTCACTCCCATGCGGCCACCGTCCGTGGTTGAGGACGTACGGCAGGTGGCTGTGAAGCGTCAAGACGAAGTCCATGCGGAATGTGGACAGGGTCGGACAAGGAGAAGGAACGACTGAACGTCACACGGTCACGGAGACTCCCAGCGCTCTTCGATAGACGTCGCGGTATCGGGATTCCGACCGCTCCCAACCGAAGTCGCGGGACATCGCCTCGCGCATCATGCCGCGCCACGCTTCGGCGTCGTGATAGGTATCCAGCGCTCGCGTCGCGGCGTTCATGAACTCCTCGGACGTGTAGCCGTCGAACAGGAACCCCGTCACGCCATCCTCGATGGTGTCGGCAAGACCGCCGACGCGGCGCGCGACCGGGATCGTGCCATACCGCTGCGCACGCATCTGTGTGAGCCCGCACGGCTCGTACTGCGATGGCATGAGACACATGTCCGCGCCCGCCATGAGGCGATGCTCGAGCCGGTCGGTGAAATTGAACTCACACGCTATGCGACCCGGCGCTCGGCCCGCCAGCTCCGTCAACTCCTCCATGTAGCGCGGATCACCCGCACCGAGGAACAGGAACTGCGCATCGAGCGCGAAGTAGTCGTTGTACCCGAGGATGAGCTCCAGCCCCTTCTGGTACGTTAGGCGCGCACTCATGGCGAAGATCGGAATGCTCGCCCGCTGTTTGAGGCCGAAGGCCCGCTGCAGCGACGCCTTGCACTTCTTCTTCACGTCGAGCGTTTCCGCCGTGTAGTGCGTGGTGATCTGCTTGTCGGTCGCCGGGTCCCACACGCGCTGGTCGATCCCGTTGACGATCCCGACGAAGCGGTCGCGCAGGCCGATGAAGGTGTCGTGGAGGCCGAACCCTCCGAACGGCGTGCGCAGCTCGTGCGCGTGCGTCGGGCTCACCGTCGTCACCATGTCGGAGAACGTGAGCCCGCCCTTCAGGAAGTTCATCCGATCGTACCACTCGAGATGCCGGTACGTGAAGAGGTCCCACGGCAGCCCGACGTCGGTCATGGTGCGCGCGGGATACTGCCCCTGGAATCCCGCGTTATGCACCGACAGGACCGCGCGAATCTGCCGGTAGAACGGGTCACTCATGAAGTACGTGCGCAGGTATACCGACGCGAGCGCGGCATGCCAGTCGTGCGCGTGCATGATGACCGGCGCATTCGGCGCGATGCGTTGCAGCGCAGTGAGCGCAGCGAGCGAGAAGAACGCGTACCGGCGGGGATTGTCCGGATAATCATACCCATTCTCGCCGTATAGGCCCGGGCGATTGAAGAAATGGGGATGGTCGAGGAAGTAGACCCGCGGTCGTCCACGCACTCGCCGATCGGGCGTGATCTGCCAGAGCGTCGCCTGCTCCTGCTGCGGTCCGAGCTGCACGGTGAACGGCTCCCCAACCTGCTCGAGATTCGGCGCGACGGTGTGCACTTGCCTGTAGAGCGGCATGATGATCGCCGTCGGGATCCCTGACGCACTCTGGAACTCGGCCAGGCTCTTCACCGCTTCCCCGAGTCCACCGGTTCGCGCGAACGGTGCCAGCTCCGCGACGATGTGCACCACCGACACGACGCGGCCGTCGTTGGTCTTGAGCGGCGTGAGCGAAGACGGCCCGGCGGATTTCGCGGCGGGGGCGCCTCGGAGGCTGGTCACTGGGGCCGCTGCGTCCGGTGCGTGATCGACGTCATCGGGCGGCACCGACACCAGCGAAGCGCCTAACCCGACCTCGCGCTCACCAAATCCGGGGCCGGCTCCGGCCGGCGCGGGCGGGGCGGGCGGCGCGCTCGCGCCCGCGTTGTACGCGGATTGCTGTTCACCGCCTTCGCCCATGGCTGGCGTCTCGCCGCGTTCTTCGCCCATCGGGCTCCTCCCGGAATTCTCGGTTACGCCGTCGGCGGATCATCCGCCGTTGGGTCCCCGAGTACGGCGGGCACGTAGTACTTGGTCACGTACTCCTGCAGCATTCGGCGGGCCGTGAAGAACGAGCCCGACACGCGCATCGCGTGTTTCATCTTCTGAACCCAACCAACCGGCACGTTGTCCTCGTTGCGATCATAGAACAGCGGCACGACGTGGCGCTCGAGCAGAATGTACAGCCGCTCGACGTCTTCGCGATCCGCATCCGTCCCGCGAGCAGCCGTCGGAATAGCCCAACCGTTCAACCCGTCGAATGCTTCGGGCCACCAACCATCGAGCGTCGAGAGATGCGGCACGCCATTCAGTGCGGCTTTCATCCCGCTCGTGCCGCTCGCTTCCATCGGCACCCTCGGCAGATTCATCCAGAGATCGACACCCTGCACCAGAACGTGTGCAACGTGCAGGTCATAGTCCTCGATGAAGGCGACGCGCCCCTCGAGACTCGGGTCCCGGCTGAAGTTGTAGACTGTCTGGAGCACTTCCTTGCCGGGATTGTCCGACGGATGTGCCTTGCCGGCGAAGATGAGCTGCACGGGCCGGCGCTGGTTGGTCAGCAACTCGCGCAGCCGCTCGAGGTCCTCGAAGATGAGGCTCGCGCGCTTGTACGTGGCGAACCGTCGCGCGAAGCCGATCGTGAGTGCGTTCGGGTCGAGCAGCGTCCCTGCGCCAACGACGTGCGCCGCCTCCTTCCATTGCCGAGCCCACCGCCGGCGCGCCTGCTCTCGAACGAATCCCATGAGGACACGCTTCATTCGATGATGGACCCGCCAGAGCTCGCCGTCATCGATCGACAGCACGCAGTCCCAGATGCCTGACTCGTCGAGCCGATTCCCCCAGTTCTTGCCGAGGCGCTGGTCCAGCAGGTCCATGACATCGCGCGCCATCCACGTCGCGAGATGGACGCCGTTAGTGATGTGGCCGATGGGCACGGCGTCAGCGACACGCTCCGGCCACAGCGTGCGCCAGATGTCGCGCGAGACCTCGCCGTGACGCTTCGCAACGCCGTTCACGTGGGACGACAGTCGGATTGCCGCCACCGTCATGTGGAACTGTCCATGATTCTCCACCGGGTGGCGTCCGATGTCGAGCACCTTTTCGCGCGGGACCATCATCTCATCCCAGATCGGCCCCGTGCACTTCGCCACCTGGTCCACCTCGAACGCATCGTGGCCAGCCGGCACCGGCGTATGGGTCGTGAACACGCTGGTCGCCCGCACGCGTCGAGATGCCTCGTCGAAGTCTATCCCGGAGAGCACGAGCTCCCGTACGCGCTCCACGAGCATGAACGCGGCATGGCCCTCGTTCGCATGCCACGCGCGCGGCTCGATGCCAACGGCCCGCAGCACTCGCACCCCGCCCACGCCCAGAATCCATTCCTGACGCAGCCGCAGATCCGGACCGCCGGCGTAAAGCTTACTCGCGAGCTCGCGGTCCTGCGGGTCGTTCTCCTCGAGATTCGTGTCGAGGAAGTACACCGGAACGCGGCCAACCATCATCCGCCACGCGCCGACGTGAATGTCGCGCCCGTGCGTGTTCACGACCGCGAGCCAGGGCTTCTGACCAGGCCCGAACACCTGCTCCAGCGGTCCGCTCGTGGGATCGAACTGCTCGTCGGAATCCTCCTGCCATCCGTCGAGCCGCAAGTGCTGGTCGAAGTAGCCTCTCGTGTAGAACAGCCCGACGCCGACGAGTGGAACCCCGAGGTCCGACGCCGCCTTGCAGTGATCGCCAGCCAGCACCCCCAGGCCGCCCGAGTAGATCGGCACGGAGTTGTGCAGCCCGAACTCCGCGCAGAAGTACGCGATCGGCCGGTCGACGAGCTCGGGGTATTTGTTCGCGACCCAGGTGCCATCGCTCGTGCGCTCTCGGTCGGCTTTGCGCATGAGCCGATCGTACAGCGCGAGAAATTGCGGATCGCGTGCGACGGCGCTGAGCCGCTCGGGATGCACGCGGCGCAGGACCATGATCGGATTGTGTCGCGTGAAGTGCCACAGCGGCTCGTCGATCGAGGCGAAAAGAGATCGGGCGCTGCGACTCCAACTCCACGAAATGTTCATCGCCAGCGACGCGAGCCCTTCGATCCGCGGCGGCAGGTACGGGAATCTTCGTCGGTGAGCCATTGGCACATAGGCTAACCGCTACGGCTTGGTCTAGGAAGCGGACTATCGTAGCGAGACCAAGACGCAACAGAACTGGTAATTGGTTACTGGAATTGGTTATCGGTGATTTGAACCCCCGGGATGCGTCTACGGCGACAAAAGCATCCCGAGGGTTCGATACCCAATAACCAGCTCCAGTAACCAATTACCTGTGAGCCGTGCCTGGCACTTTCACTGCCGACGTATCCAACGCTGCCTTGCAGAAGACCTCGACCTGCTTGGCCGACACCGGCTGGAGCTGCGTGAGGTAGTCCTGGTACTGCTTGACCGCCGCCGCCGCGATGTCCGCGCCCGCCGCAAGGTTCGGCTGCGCGATCGCGATCATGTCGAAGCCGAGCCGACTGAGCTCACAATCCTTGGTCTTCGGCGCTTCCGTCGCTGCGCTGAGCGCGACGTTGGTAGCGGTGATCCCCATGATGAACTTCGCGTTCGGCGTGTCACGAACGCTGTCGGCCAACGACGCGAACCGCATCGCCAACAGGTAATCCTCCCGCATCTTCGTCTGACCCGCGGCGCGCAGCAGCTGGTTCCCGCGGGCCAGGGCGAACTGCGCGACGAGCGAGCTGTCCTCGCCGGCTGCCAGCGCCCGCTTGAGCGACGCGTACGCGCTGTCGTTCTGCCCGAGATCCGCCTGCGCACGCGCGAGCTGGATCTGCCCGTGCTCGATGGTCGAGTCCAACGCGAGCGCGGCGCGCATGGCATCCACGGATTCCTCGGCCTTGCCGCGAACCTTGAGGTCCTGCGACTGCATGACCTTGAACTCGGCGTTCTGCGGGAACGCGGCCAGCCCTCGCGTTAGGCCATCCACCGCTTCGCCGCGCACGAGCTGCACATACGTCGAGAAGATCCGCTGGTCCTTCGGAAACGCCTGCAGGCCGCGAGCCGCAACCTCCACGGCGCGCACCGATTCGCCGTTCGCCTTGTACGCGCTCGCAAGCCGAAGCAGGAACGTCGAGTCCTTCATCGACACGGAGTCGGTCGCGAGCAGCATTCCGCCGACGCGTGTCGCTTCCTTCCACGATTTGTTCGCGAACAGCACCTGCCAGCGGAGTCGCAGAAGCCCCAGGTGATCCGGCGCGGCGTTCGACATGCGCTCGATGAGCGGCTCGGCCTTCTTCGAGTTCCCGTTGGACAGGAGCGCCGCCACGATACGCTCGCTCAGCTCGACGTCCACAGTGTCGATGCTATGCAGGCGCGTCCACATCGTCGCCGCACGCTCCTTGTCCTTCAGCGCATCGTACGCTTCCGCCGCCCCTTGTAGCGCGTAGAAATTGGCGGAGTCGACGCGGAGCATGTCGCCGGCGATCGACAGCACCGAGTCGGCTGACGTGCCGACCACCAGCTGCGCCGCGAGTAGACACCCTCGGGCGAGCGTAGACCGAGGGTATAGTCCGACGCCCTCGACTGCCGCCAATATCGCTTCTTTCGTTCGACCCTCGCGGAGATGATTCTCACAGCGACGCTGGGGAGCGAGCTGGCGGCGAGCCTCTGTGACGGCAGCGGCGACGCGCGCGGCCGCTCGATCGGCATCGGGGTCGACGGCCTCCGGCAATGGCTGTTGCATTCGGACGTCGCGCGCGAGGATCAACCGTGCCCTGATCCGGACTCCACCTGGGGTTCTGTCGACGGTTCCCATGAGGTACTCGTCGGCCCGCAGAAAGCGCGACAGGGCGCGAACCTGCGAGAGATCCGGAGCCAGGTCGGGCGCGAAGCCGGCGTTGGTCAGGGCGTTGGACATCGCCCTCTCGTCGATGACTTCCAGCTCGCGCTTGTTGGCCGCCTTCTCGACTCGCCCGCGAACCTCGTCCGCAAGGTGGTTGCCGAGCTTCTTGTCGGCGCTGGAGAACGGCGACACGAGCAATCCCTGTTGCGTGAACTCCTGGCGCCGCTGAGCACCAAGTGGGTTCCCCACCGGGGTGATTGCCGTCAGGAGCAGGATCGCGGCGCCCAGAGCTCGCGTCAGGCGTCCGAAGACACACAACTCCACTTGTGACCCTCGTGGGTGCGAGGATTTGTGCCGGCCGTCCCCCGGCCGACTCACGACATGAAGAAGCCTCTAATTCGTCCGTCGTCCAAGCGTTGTCAAGCTGGTCACGGTCAAAGTCCTACTCTATCCGGCAAGCGGTATCGTGGACCGAGCGAGTGCCTGATCCTTCACCGAGAAAATGGCCCCGGCGGCGACACGACCTCGAGAGATCATCCAATCTCGACCGTCACCTCGTGGCGCCGGCCATCGTCCTCGAGCGAAATCGTCCGGTCGCCACGCTCGACGCCATCGACAGTAACCCGCGAAACCTCAGCGCCTGTTCCACTTCTCGCCACGCGGATCGCGTACACCGCGGAGCCGTGGCGGTACTCGAGTGAGAATTCGCGCCACGCCTGCGGAACGCACGGCTCGATCGTGAGCGTATCGCCTTGCCTCGTAAAGCCGAGGAGGGTCTCGAGACCGATTCGATACATCCACGACGCAGAGCCCGTGTACCACGTCCAGCCACCACGCCCGAGGTGGCCTGCCGCAGTATAGACATCGGCCGCCACCACATACGGCTCGACCTTATAGCTCTCAACGTCCTCGGGCGTCACCGCGTGCGTGAGTGGGTTGATCATCTGGTACAGCTCGAACGCCCGGTCCTGCTCTCCGTTCAAGGCCGTCGCCAGCACTGCCCACAGAGCCGCGTGGGTGTATTGGGCGCCGTTTTCGCGGACGCCTGGCAGGTAGCCCTTGATGTAGCCCGGATCATGTACCGTTTTGTCGAAGGGCGGCGTGAGCAGCATGATGAGACGCGCGTCCTCGCGAACCAACCAATGGTTGAGGGAAGCCATGGCCCGCTCGCGCTTTTCAACTTCCCCCGCGGCAGAGATGACGCTCCAGCTCTGCGCGATCGAGTCGATCTTGCACTCGTCGTTTTCGGCCGAGCCTAACGGCGTACCGTCGTCGAAGTAGGCGCGGCGGTACCACGCCCCGTCCCACGCGGACTCGTTGGCGGCTCGCGCATATGCGTCGGCATGCCCCCGCAGCTCGCCCGCAGCCGGCCCATCTCCGCGGCTGTCACAGTGGTCGGCGAAAGCGCGGAGCGTGTCGTTGAGGAACCAGGCGAGCCACACGCTCTCGCCTTTGCCCTCGATGCCCACGCGATTCATTCCGTCGTTCCAGTCTCCAACGCCGATGAGTGGGAGTCCGTGCGCTCCAAGCGTACAGGCATGGCGCAGCGCGCGGAGGCAGTGCTCGTAGAGCGACCCCGTCTCGTCCGAAAGCGTTGGGAGGTCGTACACCTCATGCTCGTGCGGTTCGAGCGGGCGCATCTGGAGGAACGGGACGACCTCGTCGAGCACGGCGTTGTCGCCCGTGATCCTCACATAGTGGTCCACGACGTAGGGCAGCCACACGAGGTCATCGGAGAATCGCGTGCGTGTGCCCCGCCCCGTGTGCGGATGCCACCAGTGTTGCACGTCGCCCTCGACGAACTGTCGTGAGGCGGCGCGCAGGATATGCTCGCGCGCAATCACCTGGTCGTGATACACGAACGCCATGACGTCCTGGAGCTGGTCGCGGAACCCATACGCGCCGCTCGACTGGTAGAACGCCGACCGTGCCCACATCCGGCAGGATAGCGCCTGATAGAGCGACCACCGGTTCATCATGGCGTCGAACGTCGGCTCCGGTGTCTTCACCGTGATGGTCGAGAGTCGACGCGCCCAGTCTTCGGCCATGACGTCGATTCCGGCGTTGGCCGCCGCGGTCGACCCGTATCTGGCAATCAGCTGTCGCGCGGCATTCGGGCCGCGCGCGGCCCCGAGCAGTACGATGACGTCTCGCGTTTCGTTAGGCGCCAGTGTGAGATTTACCTGCAGCGCCGCACATGGATCGAAAGCGGCGCCGGTCGTTTCACCTAACGTTGCGCTATCGGCCAGCGCCGCCGGGCTGATGAGGTCGCCGTTTCGCCCGATGAACTCGCGCCGATCGGCCGTATACCCGGCCAGCGGTTCACTGATCCAGCTGAATGCGACCCGATCGGCGAAGCTCGCGTCGAAGAAATTGGACGCGAAGATGGCCTGGGTGTCGCGATCGAAACTGGTCACGATCTGATGCTGAGTGTGCTCCCGCATCACGCCAAGGCACCACTCGACGAAGCTCGTGAGGACGAGCGACGTCGGACGGCCGGTTCGGTTCACGAGCCGGAGTCGCGTGATCTTGACCGCATCGTTCGGCGGCATGCTGACGGTCAGCTCGCTGCGGATTCCCCCATGGTCGTGAGTGAACGTGGTGAATCCCGCCCCGTGGAGCACGGTGTACGACGAGCTGTCGAGCGCGATGGCCGGCGTTGGCGACCACAGCGCGCCCGACGCATCTCGCAGGTAAAGAATCTCGGTCGCCGGATCGCTCACGGGGTCGTTGTACCACGGCGTCAGACGGAAGAAATAGCTGTTGTCCACCCAGGCGAATCCACCGCCGCGTTCGGTGACGACGAAACCGGCCTCGGGATTGGCGATCACGTTGGACCACGGCGCCGGGGGAAGCCGATCGGCCTGCAGCTTTATCTCGTAATCGAGGTTGCTCGTTAGGCCGTGGGCCGGACCGGGGAACCGGGAGCTGGGAACCGCACCTCCGCGCGGAGACGCGGTTCCCCGTTCCCGGTTCCCGGTTCCCTTTCGGTCCGGCTCTCCATTTCCCTTGCTCCCACTCCCGATCCGAAACTCCGGCAGATCGAAGCTCTCGGCCAGATCGAGGGCGGCATCGCGCGCGTACGCCGCCGCGCGCGCGAGCACGGCACTCATCACGCCTTCGCCGCCGTTTGCGCCGCGTCCGCCGGAATCCCAGGACGCGAAGCCGGAGTCGCGGTTCGAGAACCGTGACAACCGTCTCGGACGCTCTGGCTCGTCAGGCGGCTGCTCCTCGACCTCGGGCATGTCGAGCACGCGGCCCAGGCCCAGTCCGTCGCAGGCCATGTGCACGCGCGCCGTCACGCGGAGCAGCTGCAGCACGTCGGGTCCCAACACATCGGCACGACGGATGAAGACGCCGCCCGACTTGTCCGCGAGATGCGTCTCGCTCGAGCCCATCACCGTCGCGAGCAGCTGGTCGGCCAGCTCCTGCTGGTACGACGGTGGCCTCGTGATGAGAAATACGAGGTCGACCGTCATCCCCTTGAGGCGCCAGTAGTGGTGCGCGTGAAGCAGCTGCCTGACGGTCGGAAGCCCTTCGACCGAATCGATGGTCGCCAGAAGAATCGGCCAGTCACCGGACAGGCCGATGCTCCAGAGCTCGCGCTGCCCGAGCGTGTTCGCTCGGAGCTCCTGCTGCGGCGCGCGCATCGGCGGGTTCGAGTAGAAGAGGTGCCCGGCGATCTGCTGGAAGAGCGCCGCGTCCGACGGCGTTAGGCCGAGATCGCGAAGCTCCACCTGCGTGCGCGTCCATGACAGGTCGAGCGCGCGCTGCGCGCTATACGGCTGCCGATAGAGATCCGCGAGCTCGATCGCTCGCTCGCGGGTTTCCGCAACGAGCGTCGTGAAGGCAACCCGGGCAGACTGCCCCGGCGCGAGCCGCACGCGTACGCGCAACGCGAAGATGGGATCGAGCACCGCGCCTGCCGTACCACTCAACGTCGATGACGCATCCATCGCGAGAGGGTTGCGCACGGTGCGGCCTCGTCCTACGAAGCGAGCGCGGTCGGTCTCGCTCGTGATCTCACCGACCAGCTCATGGCCCACGGCCGCGACGTGCGCGAGCCAGCGACGCGCTTCATTGCTCGCCCGCGGTCGCCGCGTGGCCAGGATCGCCGCCTCGGCCGGCCGCCACTCCGTCTCGACGAACAGGTTCGCGAACGCCGGATGCGCGCGGTCCGCATCCGGTGGAGCGAGCACGATCTCGCCGTAGCTCGTGAGCTCGATCTCGCGCTCGATGCCCGAGTGATTCACGACGGTCACGCGCCTGACCTCGGCCATGTCGTCCGACACGACGGTCACGTCGAGTCGCGTCTCCACATCGCCGTCCCGGCGACCGAACGAAATGCGGTCGGTCGCGAAGGCCGCGGTGTACACGTCAGCGCGTTTGGCCGTGGGCTGGTGCGTGGCCGACCACACCTGACCGGTCGTGACGTCGCGGACGTAGCACCATTGCCCGTGATCATCGCGCGTGCCGTCGGCGCGCCAGCGAGTGATCGCCAGCTGGTCGTATCGGCTGTACCCGGCTCCGGCGTTGCTCAGCATGACCGTGAACGGCAGGCTCGCCAGCAGGCCGACGCGCGGCTGCGGCGTGTCCGGCGTCTCGATCTGCCTAACGGCTGGCTTCTCGGTCTCGATCGGCGTGCGACCGCCTTCGCCATCGGTCTCCTGCGCGTCCTGCATGACGAGGCGACGCGGAATCCGCTCGTGCAGCACGAGCTCCACCGCCCGCGCGAGCGGTTCCGAATGGAACCGGCGCTGCCACAAATGATCCCCAAGAGCATTCGCGAGCGCGACGAACGTCATGCCGATGTGGTGTGCCATGTAGGCACCCACGACCGCCTTCGTTTCGCCCGGCTCCGGCCGCGTGTAGTCTACCGCCTCGCGGAAGCCGTACGGTCCCAGCACACCCTCGCGTTCCAGCACACCGAGATTTCGGATCGCCTCGTGTGGCTCCACCAGCAGTGCGAGCGCGGTCGCGTAGGGCGCGATGACAAGATCCTTTCCCAATCCTCGCTTGAGCGCGAGGTCAGGCACGCCGAACGCGCGGTACTGATACGTCATGTGACGGTCGCGCACGTTGTACGCCGACTCCGATATCCCCCACGGCACGGAGCGCTCGCCGGCGTACTCGATCTGACGACGCACGGCGCCGCGATAGGTCTGATCGAGCAGCGTGTGCGGGAACGACCGCATAACGAGCAGCGGCATCAGGTATTCGAACATGCTGCCGCTCCACGACACCAGCGCCGTCGCATGTGACGACGCGGTGAGGGAGCGGCCCAACCGGAACCAGTGCTCGACGGGCACGTCGTCCTTCGCGATCGCAACGTAGCTGGCGAGTCGCGCCTCGGACGCGAGTAGGTCGTAGTACGAGTTGTCCAGCGTGGCCGAGTCGGCGCTGTAGCCGATCGCGAACAGCTTGCGGCGTACGTCGTACAAGAAGGTGAAGTCCATCTCCGCCACGTAGCGATGCGCGGTGAGCGCGATCGCTTCGAGCCGCTCGATCCGTTCCCGCACGAGCGCGCTGGTCGCGGCGCCCTCGCGTAACGATTGCGCCGCCGCGACGCCGAGCGCGGTCCGCTCCGCCACGTGCCGCTCGGCCAGGTGAGCCGACCACGCCAGCCACTCTCTCGCGCGCGGCGCTTCCTTCGGCCCGAGACCGGCGGCGCTCAGCGTCTGATCCGCGTCCGACAGCGCGCGCGCCACGTGCGCGAGCCCGGCATCGTCAGTGGTTGTGGTCAGCTCGCTGCGCGCCGTCTTGAGCAGCCCGGCCGCCTTGGAGACCGCCTGCCATTTTGCGGGATCGCCAACGCGTCCCGAACTGGCGGCGTCCGCGAACGCTTCTCGCGTGATCGCGAGCGCGGACGTCAACGCGCGCAGCGGCGCGCGCACATCAGGAGGCTGCTCGATGATCTCGCGGCATGCCTGCTTCAGGGCCAGGAAGTGCCCCGCGAGGTTACCGCTGTCGACTGTGGAGATGTACGCCGGCTGAAGCACGTTCAGCCCTTCGAGCTCGTACCAGTTGAAGAAGTGGCCACGATGGCGTCGCATCCGCTCGAGCGTCTTGAATACGTGCTCGAGCCGCTCGACCATCTCACCCAGCGTCAGGAGCCCCAGGTCGTAGGCGCTCGTGATGCCCAAAAGTTGAAGCCCGATGTTGGTGGGCGACGTGCGCAGAGCAACAACGGGGTCCGGTTGCTCCTGGAAGTTGTCCGGCGCCAACCATTGGGTCGCTTCGCCGACGAATCGCTCGAAGAACCGCCAATGGTAGACGGCGTAACGCATCGCGCGGTCGCGATCGTCGGGCGCAAGGCGTAACTCACGTCGCAGCGCCGGCGCGCTCAGCGCGTGGGCGATGGCGGGGCTGATCAGCCAGAGCAGAATGAAGGGGAGAAAGACCACGAGCGTCGGGCCGTGCGCGCGCCCGATGGACAGCTCGGTCGGTCCGAACGGCCACACCGACACCGTCACCAGCACGGCGACCGCGACCGTTACCAGCTGGGCCGGCAGCATGCGGCGCCACACTTCGCGGAGCGAGTTCTTCGTCGTTCGCTCGGTCTGTGAGGCCGTCTGCCACTCGAGGAGGTGTCGCTTCGAGACGAAGAGCCGTGACAGCGTCCGAGCGATCGCGTCGGCCGACACCCACGCCTGATGGGGGAGCACGGTGACGGCCAGCGCGAACTGGTTCGCGGATGTGACGGCGTCGCGCGCGATGGCCGAGTAATACGCCCGAAGCGACTTGTCGGTCGGCGGTCGCAGCGCGGCAAGCGTTAGGCTCAACAGCCACGGGAACGCGATGGCGACGAGGATGCCGGCCGTCCAGGCGACGCGCGACGTCGGGAGCACGGTCCAGCCGGCGACGAGGAGGAGCAGTTGGAAGATCTCGACCGTGCTGCGCCGCAGGTTGTCGAAGATCTTCCAGCGCGAGATCGCGGAGAGCCGGTTCGGCTCCGGACGACCGTCGGCGCGCGCAATGGCCGGTCCGATCCAGCGGAGTATCTGCCAGTCGCCGCGGATCCACCGATGCTTACGACGCATGTACGTCAGGTAGCGCGTCGGATAGTCGTCGTACAGCTCGATGTCGGTGACGAGCCCCGCGCGCGCGAAAGCTCCCTCGATCAGGTCGTGGCTGAGCAGCACGTTCTCGGCGAATCGGCCGTGCGTCGCGCGCTCGAAGGCATCGATGTCATAGATGCCCTTCCCGGTGTACGACCCCTCAGCGAACAGATCCTGGTATACGTCCGAGACTGCGGTCGTGTACGGGTCGACGCCGGGGTGTCCGGAGTGAATCGACGCGAATCGCGACCGATAGGCGCTCGTGAGCGAAACGCCCACGCGCGGCTGCAGAATGCCGTACCCCTGCGTGATGAGCCCGCGCTCCTCGTCGAACACCGGGCGGTTGAGCGGATGCGCCATCGCGCCGACGAGCAACTCGGCCGCGTCAGGCGGCAGCACCGTGTCCGAGTCGAGCGTGATGACGAGCTTGACGTCACCAATCGACGTCGTGTCACCGACAATACGCGAAAAGGCATCGCGCGCGCCGCCGCGCAGGTACTGATTGAAATTGGCGAGCTTGCCGCGCTTGCGTTCCCAACCCATCCATACACCCTCGCCCTCGTTCCAGCAGCGCGGCCGATGAAAGAGGTAGAAGGGCGGCGCGTTGCCTCGTGCGTACTCCTCGTTCAGCGCGGCAATGCCTTCGGCCGCCGCATCCAGAATCGCGGCGTCGTCAGGCATGGTCTCGCTCGGCGCATCGAGGAAGTCGGTGAGCAGAGCGAACTGCAGGTGCGGATCGCGGTTCGCGAGGAACTGCACTTCGAGGTGTTCCACCGCCTCACGCGCCGCGTCGACGCTCCCGATGAGCGTCGGCACGACGACCGCGGTGCGCCACTCGGGTGGAGTGCCCCGCTCCCGAAAATCCATCTTCGGCACGATCCGCGGCTGCGTCAGCAGAGTAACGAGCTGATTCACCGCACTGACGCCGATCTCGCTCGCGGGAACGATGCCTAACAGGAACACGATGAGCGCGCCGCCTGCGCCAATTGGGCCGGCCAAGGCCAAGCCGGCGGCAAGTGCCGCCAGCGTCACGATGGCGATCGCGGGGAAGTAAACCGCGTTCGGGTGCCGGGTGACGGCGCGGCGCAGGCGCTCGAGTATGCGAGGCTTGTAGGCGACCGCGGCCTCGAGCTCCACCAACCCGTCATCGACCAGCCAGTATCCGACGTGGCGTCGGCGGCGCTCCGGCCCTTCAGCCGGCTGACGACTCGCCAGATCGATAGCGACTTCGGCCACCTTCGCCTCGTCGCGCTCCGTCCGCTTTGCGAGTCGTTCGATCTCGTGACGATACCGGTCGCGCGCCGAAAACGTCATCGACGCGTAGTCGCCCGATGGGTCGCCGCGGAGCACCCGCTCGATCGCGCTCTGCGACTCGACGAAGCTGTTCCAATCGAGGCGCGCGATCGTGCGGAGGCTGGTGATGCTGTTGGCGATCGTGACGCGCGTGAGGGCGGCGCGCTGGTTCGTTCGCGCGACCGCCTCCTCGGCGCTCATCAGGTCTTCGCCGATCCACTGCTCGAGCCACACGAGCGGCGTGAACGTCGCCTGGTAGTTCCGGACCTGAGACAGAAACCGCGCGATGAAGACGGCGGACAGCTTCGGCGTGTGATCCACGAAATCGTGGAGCGCCGCCGCGAGCGCCTTGGGACCCGCTTCGCTCGCCCGTCGCAGACTCTCCGCCGCGATATCCGCGGCGCGCACCTCGTCGAGTCGCGAGATGGTACGCCGCGTCATGCGGCGGATATTCTCGATGAGGCCGAGCCGCAGCATGGCGGGAATCGCCCACAGCTCGCCGATGCGCAGTCGTGTGACGCGCTGATACTCGCGAACGAACAGCTCCGTGTTCGCGAGATCGAGGTGCCCCTCGGTATTCGCGATCAGCTCGATCGCGATCTCGTAGACTCGAGGGAACCGGGCAAGTGGGCCACTCGCGAGCTCCGGCAGCTCGCGGTAGTAGCCTCGCGGGAGCGTCGCGCGAATTTCCCGAATGTGCTCTTCGACGGTGTAGAAGTTGTCGAGCAGCCACTCGCCGGCCGGGCTGACGTCGATGCCTTCATCGGCCGCCTGGCCGAGTGTCTCGCGCGCGTCGAGGAGAATCTCGTGCGTCTCCTGGAGTCGCTCGAGGAGCGGAGCTTTCTTGCGCCCCTTCCCTGGCGGCCGAACGCGCTGGCGTCGCGCTAGGGCGCGCGCATGCTCCCCGAGTCGGTCGGCTCCGAGCAGCTCGCCGCGGATGGGTCCGACGAGCGGCTCTTGCCCACCGTTCGATGTGCGCGCCAGCAGGCGCGCGAGGAGTCCTGGTCTTCTCGCGGGTGGTGAGCTGGTTGCCACGCTTCAATCAACGGAGTCGTGGCCCGAACGTTAGCAGTTACCGGGCCGCCGTGTACTGACAGGGAAACGGGAGACGGGAGACGGGAGACGCAGAATCTCGGGATGCTTATCGCTGATAGTGAGGGATCCCGAGGGTTTCCGCTTTCTCCTCGTCTCCCGCCTCCCGCCTCTCGTCTCCCGCTAAACCCTCACCGCTCCCCGCTTCCCGAATTGAACGACCAGTAACGTTTAGCCGATAACCGGCAAAGATACAAAGCAGCCCGATCAATTCGGTCACGTAGAGCACCTCCGTGTGGCCGAACCGCGTGAACGCTCCGCCGATGCCGGGAAGAATTGCACCGATCGCGATGTACACGTTCCCAATGAACCGGGAATACGTCTCCCACGTGCGCCGGTATCGCACGGCCGAGACGATCGCTCCACCTACGAGAAAGACCACCGCGTAGGCGTTGACGAACGGGCTGAACAGCCGAACCCATCGCCACGCGAGTACTCTCCCGGAAAGGCGGAATGGCTCGACCAAGGCGTAGTCGATGGGCGCCGCGATGACACAAAGGCTCGCGATCACAATCACCGTTCCGACGATCGCGGTGAGCCAGTTCGCCGTCCTGCGCGGGAGGTGCAGATAGACGGAACCCTGCGCGAGCGGCGCGCCACCGAGGAGCGCACCCGTGATGTACCACGCGCGGAAGAGCGGCTCGTGCCAGCCAAGCAACGTGGTCGCTGATTCGGTGATCGTGCCCGCCGCGTACGTCAGCAGCCCGATACCCCACCAGAGCAGGTGTGGTTGCCGCCGGTCCAGCCACCGCGCCATCACCACGCCGGCAAACGCCAGCGCGATGACTGTGGTGACGATCGGAACAAAGTACACGGCGGTCCGCATCCCCCTCTCCCGTTGGAAGCTAGAAGCCTACCACGATCGCCGTACTCACATTCCGTCTCGGCTCAGGGCGAAAGAACGACGCATTCGCGAACTCGGCGTACAGCTCGTTCGTCAGGTTGTTCACCCGAACCACGAGCGACGTACGATTGCGCCCGCGATCGAGCAAAGCCACTTCCGCGCGGAGATCGTGCACCGTGAAGGCCGGCAGTACATCGCCCACTGGACTTGTTCCGGCAATCACGTCCTTCTGCTCTCCGTTGTGCCGTAGTGCATAACCAAACGAGAGCCGGTTGGCGATGGGGTGCCACGCCGCGTCGAACACGAACTTGCGGGAGTACGTATCCCCCACTGGGCTGTTCGGATCCGTCACATTCTTCGATTCGATCCTCGAAAAGTTTGCCGAGAGGTCGAATTTGCTCAGCGCCCGCGCACCCGCGGTGAGCTCGAGCCCGCGGAAGCGCAGCTTGTCGACGTTCACGTTCTGATAGACGGGCAGCTCGTTGATCGTATCGCCGGTTGCGGCGATCGCAATCCCGTCGTGCACGTCGTTCTGGAACACGAAACCTTCGGCGAAGAATACACCCTGCCGCCATCGCGCGCCGAGGTCGATGTTGACGCTCGTCTCAGGATCGAGGTTCGGGTTACGCGCCTGGTAGCCCGAGCCCTCCGGCGTCGGACCCTCGAAGAAGCGCTCCACGAGGTTCGGCGAGCGGAAGCCGCGCCCGACCGACGCGATGAGATTGAGGCCGGTCATGGCGCGCACGAGCAGATTCGCGGCGCCGACCGCCGTGCGATCCTTGCTCTCGGATGGCGGGTCGGTGATGCCAGGCGTGGACCGCGTCTTCGCGAGGACGTCCTGGTACCGGCCCCCGACGATGACCGACACGCGATCGGCGAGGCGGACGTCGCCCTGTGCAAAGAGGCCGGCGCTCCGGAACGATGCGTTAGGCACCTGAGGCCGTGTGCTCGCCTCGACCTGCGGCGGGCCGAAGCCGGTCACGATTGTCAGGCTCGAGTCGGTGTTGTCGGAACGGTCCTGGAAGGCGTCAGCGCCGTAGGTCAGGAGCGTTCGCGCGCCGACGAGCTTCGTCGCTTCGGCGCGGAAGCCTAACGTGCGCATGTCCGTCCAGTTGCGCTGCTGCGACGTCACGCCGGCGGTTGGGGGCAATCCACTACCGAACGGAACGAACACGTCGAGGTCGAGGTGCCGCGTGTTGTCCTGCAGATACGTCGTCACCTCGACGCGGTCGGCCACCGCGGACCGGAGTGACGTCGCGCGCCAGCCGAGTGAATAACGCTGGACATCCTGGTCCGGATACGTGATCTGGATCGTGGGGGCATCGGTCGCTCCGAGATCCGCGTTCGTGACGTAACCAAACCCGGCATCGCGTGCCGTGTAGCGCTCGCCCTTCGCCCAGATCGTCTGCGACTTGCCGAGGTCCCACCCGGCCAGCGCGTTGTACGAGTAGTCGCGAACCGCGGTATCGTTGACCTTCACGTCATCGTTGAACGCAATGTCCCCGAACCGCCCCGACGGCGCGTCATACTCTTTCGTGTCTCGGTAGGCGCCGCTCGCCCTGAACGCGAACCGGCCGAACCGCCCTTCGAGTCCGGCGCTCGGCGTTTGCTGCTGGTCGGCCGTCGAGTATCGGTAGCCCGCCCACCCGTGAATGCCGTCCCTCACCGAGGGCAGCCCCGCGGTGATGATGTTCACGACGCCGCCAATCGCGTCGGTGCCATACAGGACCGACGCCGGCCCGCGTACGACGTCGACCCGGTCGATGCCCGAGATGCCAGCGATCGCGGGCAGCTCCCCGAAGTCCTGCTGCCGTCGCGAGTTGTTGAGGCGAAGTCCGTCCTCGAGCAACAGGATGCGCTGCCCACCAAGTCCGCGGATCGTTGGCCGCGTCTGATTCGTTCCCACGCCAGTAATGTCGAGCCCGGGAAGGTCACGAAAGGCGTCCACCGGCGTGTTAGGCAGACGACGCCCGAGGGTCGCCGAGTCGATGACACTCACTGCCGACGGCGTATCGAAAACATCCTTTTCGGTTCTGGTGGCCGTGATAATGACCTGGTTCAGCGAGGTCATCCGTTTTCGCGCCGAGTCCGCGCGAGTCGAATCTCCACGTGATGGCGATTGCGCTTCAACGGCGCTCTCAGTAACCGCCGCAGCCAATACACCCAAGACAAACAACCCAACTTTCATGGTCTGGCTCCAATTTCGATGCGAACGAGAAGGGCGCGTTGGCCGGGCGGTCTCGCCGGCGAACGCGCGCCTGTCGTGCCTACCATATGGATGCCGTTGACCACGGAACATTCGGCAGCGTACGGAGCGATCGTTCCGTACAAATACGGACGATCCGCTAACCCGGCGGCCGGAGTCTTGCTGCCACGCCACCGCGCGCTCGGCATCACGCCTGTTCGCCGCTGATACGCGCCTGCGGTCGCTCCATCGCGCCGCGGTTCCACGCCGCTTCCTCGAAACGCCACCGCCGCGACGGTCAGATCCGGTGAGTGTCAAACACGACGTGTCGAAACCCGACGACGAGAGATTTCGCGCCCCGGTCGAACCGGAGGTTTTGGCGCGTGGCCTTGCGGCGCGCAGCCCATCGCGCATCGCGACCGCGCTTCGCATCACCGAAGCCATCAATCGCGAGACCGCGGTCGTCGCGGCGCTCGACGTGCTGGTCGTCGGTGTCCGTGATGCGCTCGGCGCCGATACCGTCGCGATGATGCTCGCCGAAGACTCGAACGAGGGCCCCGTTCTCGTTATGTACGCGTGGCGAGGACGCGCCGCGGACATGGCCCCGTCACGAATACCGGTCGGCCACGGTGTCCTGGGCCGCATCGCGGAGCGCCGCGAGACCATGGTACTCGACAACGTCAAGCGGCTCGGCGACCTGCCGAGCGTGGTGGGCAGCGAGCAGATCGTCTCGGTGATCGGCGTCCCGGTCGTCGATCAGGGACGCCTCATCGGCGTGCTGTACGCGGGATCCAAGGCGGTGGGCCGATTCGTCGAGGACGACCGCCACCTCCTCGAGCTCATCGCGGCAGGAGCCGGTCCCACGATTTCACGGGCGCGGCTCGCCGACGCGCTCGATCTCTATCGGCGACAGCTGGAGTCTCAGACGGGAGAGCTCGAGGCGACCGCGAGCGAGCTCGAACTGACAGTGGCTGCGCTGCGGCGCGCGAACGCCGAGCTCGCCGCGACCGCCGAGTCGGCGAGAAACGCGCAGGTGGCCGCCGAAGCCGCGAATCGCGCGAAGTCCGCGTTCCTCGCCACGATGTCCCACGAGCTGAGAACACCGCTCAACGCCATCCTCGGCTACGCGTCGCTGTTGCTCGACGGCCTCGCTGGCCCGCTGGCGCCCGCGCAACGCGATTTCGTGGAACGCACGCGGGTGAGCGGCCGACACCTCCTCGGGCTCGTCGAGGAAGTGCTCGACATCGCGAAAGTCGAGGCCGGGCAGATGCGCGTCGAGGTCGGCCCGGTCAGCGCATCGCGCGTGATCCAGGCGGCCGTCGCGCTGTTGCGGCCGCAAGCGGCCAACGCCGGCGTCGAGATCGACGCGACGGCTTGCGCGGACGTCTTCGGGGAAGTAACGGGTGACGAGCGTCGCGTTAGGCAGATCCTCCTGAATTTGCTGGCCAACGCGGTCAAGTTCACTCGCCCTGCCGGTCGCGTGACGGTTCGCTGCGAGCGCTTCGAGGGCAAGGCGCCGTTCAATCCCGGGCCGCTGGGGTCATGGCTGACCCTCGGCGTCACCGACACCGGGATCGGCATCGAGACCGAGCACCTCGAGACGATCTTCGAGCCGTTCGTCCAGCTCGACGCGAGTCACACACGCGCGCGCGGCGGGACCGGGCTGGGCCTCGCCATCAGCCGCCGCTTCGCCCGGCTCATGGGCGGTGACATCACCGTCGCCAGCCGTATCGGTCACGGTACGACGTTCACCCTGTGGCTCCCCGCATGGGAGCGGGACCGGCCCGCAACCGTGCGTCCGCAGCCGAGTCGCGACCGGGATCGCATCACACGCGCCTCCATCCCGAATATTCGGCTCGCCGGCTCACGGTCCGGCCGGGTCGCGTTAGGCGAGCTGCTCGTGATGTCGGCCCCCGACATCGTCGCCACCGTGGTCGACCGGCTGCGAGGCGACCCCGAGATCCCGCGCGCCCGCGAGGTGACGCGCACGGAGCTCGAGGACCACATTGCGACGTACCTGAGCGACATCGGCCAACTGTTCGCGATCATCGATGAGCGAGGCACGAGCCGCGTGCCGCTGATCGTCGACGGGGCTGAAATCCAGCGCCTCATCGCCGAGCGGCACGGTGCACAGCGACAGCGGCTTGGCTGGACCGAGGAGGAGCTGCGACGCGAGCACGCGGCGCTCGGTGCGGAGGTCGAGCGCGTCGTGCTCGATTCGTCGTTACTCACGGGATCGCCGCCGAGCGACGCCCTTCCCCTGCTGCGGCTGATTCTTCAGGAGGCCGAGGAGGTCAGCGTTCGCGGGTTTCGCGAGGCCGAAGAGCGCAAGCGGGAGCAGCCGCGAAAAGGCGAAGCGGGCGGCGAGCCCTCACACCGCAGCTGACGGTGCTACGGGGCGACGAGCCCCTCCTCGACCGCCAGGCGCGTCAACCCGGCCACGCTGTGGATCTCGAGCTTGCGCATCAGACTCTCGCGATGCGTTTCCACCGTCCGCGGGCTGATCCCGTAGCGTGCTGCGATCTCCTTGTTCGTCTCGCCATTCGCGATCCCTTCGAGCACGTCGCGTTCGCGACCGGTCAGCAGACCGAGCTTCGACACCCGCGAGATTCGATCCGACTCCACTCGGACGGCGTCGCTCAAGCGCATTGCCATGGCTGGCGAGAAGAAGGATTCGCCGCGGTCCACTGCGCGCACCGCCTCGCGCAGTTCCGTCGGCGACGAATCCTTGCGCAGGTAACCGTTCGCGCCGGCGCGAACGGCCTGCAGCACGTACTCGGCCTCGTCGTGGACGCTCAGGATGAGCACGCGCGCCTGCGGCGCAGCGCGGCGGACGTCACCGATCACCTCCAGCCCGGTGCCGTTAGGCATGGACACATCGAGCACTACCACGTCCGGATCGCACTCGGCCGCCAGCTTCACTGCCTCGACACCGCTGGCCGCCTCGCCGGCGACGTTGAATCCGTGCGTGGATGCCAGGACGTGTCGGATGCCTTCGCGCACCACCGCATGGTCATCGGCCACGAGGACGCGAATATTCGGTTCGTTGCTCATCCCGCCACCTGCTCGAAAGGAAGGCGGACGGCGAGCCGCGCACCACCGCCCGCCGCGTTCGCGATCTGGACGCCTCCGCCTAACGCACCGAGGCGTTCGCCCATGCCCGTGAGCCCGAGACCGGGGTCACCCTGGAAGCCGCGACCGTCATCACGGACCTCGAGCCGGAGCTCTCCGCCTTCCTTCGACAGCATGATGCCGACCGAGCTGGCGTTCGCGTGACGGGCCACGTTGGACAACGCCTCCTGTAACGCACGAAACAACGCCAGCTCGGCGTCGTTCGAAAGGGGTGGCAGGGCGGTTGGTGCATCGAACGACATCCGGATACCAGTCCGTTCGCCGAAGCCTTCGACCAGCGCATGGAGCGCCGGCAAGAGGCCGAGCTCGTCGAGCAGTGGGGGTCGCAGGTCGCGAGCAACGCTTCGAATGCTGCGCATCCCGGTGTCAACGAGCTCGAGCACACGATCCATCCGCGGGGCGAGCGATGGATCGACCGTTTCACGCAGCACACCGAGTTGCAGCTTCACCGCCGCAAAGGCCTGCGCCGTCTCGTCGTGAAGCTCGAGCGAGATACGGCGCCGCTCCTCCTCATGCTGACGCGCCATGCGCACCGAGAGTCGCTCGAGCTGGCGAGTTCGGGCGGCGAGCCGAGTCGTTAGGTCCGCGTGCTGAAGCGCAGCGCCAACCTGGCGCCCGAGCGTTCGAAGAAACTCCTCGCCAAGCGCGGTGAACGGGTCGCCGTGATCGCCCACGATGACGAGCGATCCGACCGGCGTCCCGTCGTGAAGCACCGGCAACACCGCGAGATACGCGAACGGACGAGCTGATTCGGCGAACGGGTCTGGCCAGTCGCGAGCCACCGCTGGTGATCCGGAGCGAGCCGCCTGGCGCATCGTCTCCCATGCGGGGCCCACAGGTGATCGACGCGTCCAATGGCCGCACGAGCCGACGCCCCTGACGAACGACTCGCCGGGTGTCGCGTCGCCAGGGGTTCCGTTCCCGTTCGAGCGGTCTCCAACCGTGGACGTCGTCAAACACAGCGCACTGCCGCGCACGCCCCCAAGCGCGAGTGGCCGAGCAAGCAGCGAGTCGATGACATCGGGCACGTCATCGCTCGCCGACCCGCCCGCGAGAGCCAGGTCACCCGATAGCGCCGAAAGCGTCGCCAGCCCTCGTCGGAGCTCTTCGACGACCAGCAGCAGGATACCCGCACCTAGAGCGAGCACGAAGCCGATGTCGAGATAGTAGCCCCACGGATTCCACGCGCCTCGAGCGCGCAGCAAGGGATAGTCGAGGTGATGCAGGCCCCAGAGCAGGAGCACGCCGGCGACGAACTTGGCGGCGCGCGATCCAACCCGCCGCTGATATCGCCAGAACGCCCAACTGGTCCACAGCGTCGCGACGCTGAGAAAGAGCACGGCGGGGCCCGCCGCGAGAAAGAAATTCTCGAGTCGGTAGATCGCGATGTAGGACCACAGCGGCGGAAAGAGGACGAGCGCGAGATAGCCCTTGCGCCACGCGACTCGCTGCGAGAACGCGAGCGCGGCGCCGAGAAGCGCGAGCGCCGTCCAGCCGGTGAGCACCTGATGCACATACAGCCACGGCTCGTACGCGGTGGTGAGAAACCCGCAGATCGCGCCGATGCGGAGCACGTAGAGGCCCCACGCAATCGCCCACCACAGGAAGTACTGCTTGCGGAACTGCACGTACAGGAACGCGCAGAGCGCCGCGATTCCTAACGTGATGATCGCCTGGAGCAGCGCCGCGTTGAGCTCACTCAGCGACGTCGGATGCATGGCTGAAAGCTAGTTGTCATTCCGAGCGAAGGCCCGGGATGACAGATCAGGCTTCGCCGACGTGCATCCGGCGCTCCACCGCCGCGAATCGCTCCACCGCTATCTCATCGCGCGTGGCGAGCGAAACCAGCACCCCCACCGCGAACGACAACGGAATCGTCACCAGTGCAGGGTTCTTGAGCGGGAACCACGCGCCCGTGTGCTTCAGGATGTCCACCTGGATCGTCGGCGAGAGCCAGATCAGCACCAGCGTCGACAGCGTGCCGAGTACCATGCTCGACACGACCCCCTCAGTGGTGCAGCGGCGCCAGAAGATGGAGAGCACGAGCGCCGGGAAGTTCCCACTCGCGGCGATCGCGAACGCGAGCGAGACCATGTACGCCACGTTCTGCCCCTTGAACAAAATCCCGAGCAGCACGGCAACCACGCCGAGTGCGATCGTCGCGAATCGCGCGACGCGAAGCTGTTCGCGAGAGTCCGCCTCTCCATGACGCACTACGTTGACCCAGAGGTCGTGAGACAGCGCAGCGGCGCCTGACAACGTGAGCCCGGCCACCACCGCGAGGATCGTGGCGAACGCCACCGCGGCGATGAAGCCAAGGAACGGCGTGCCGCCCAGCACCTCGGCCAATAGCGGCGCGGCCATGTTGCCGCCCTTGTCGACCGCCTTGATCGCCTCGGGGCCAACGAGCACCATCGCGCCGAACCCGAGCACGAATGTCATGAGGTAGAAGACGCCGATGAGCCCCGTGGCGTAGAACACCGATGTGCGGGCGGCGCGTGCATCGGGCACCGTATAGAACCGCATCAGGATGTGCGGAAGCCCGGCCGTGCCGAACATGAGCGCCATGCCTAACGATATCGCGTCCAGCGGTGCCGCCACGAGCTTGCCTGGCGCGAGCACGCCAGCACCGTACTTGTCCGCCGCGGCGGCGAACAGCGCGACCGGATTCATGCCGAACTTCGACAGCACCATGAGCGCGAGGAGCGCCGCGCCTCCGAGCAGGAGGCCCGCCTTGACGATCTGGACCCACGTCGTCGCGATCATCCCCCCGAAGAGCACGTACGCGAGCATCGCGGCGCCAACGATCACAATCGCCGTCTCGTACGACAGGCCGAACATGAGGCGGATGAGACCGCCCGCGCCGACCATCTGCGCGATCAGATAGAGCGTCACGGTCGCGAGCGTCCCGAGCGCGGCGGCGATGCGTACGGGCGTCTGACGCAGCCGAGCCGCCACGACGTCCGCGAAGGTGTACTTCCCGATGTTCCTGAGCGGCTCCGCGATCAGGAACAGCACGACCGGCCATCCGACGAGCCATCCCGTCGAGTAGATCAGGCCATCGAATCCGGTCGTGGACACGAGCCCGGCGATCCCGAGGAACGAGGCGGCGCTCATGTAGTCCCCAGCAAGCGCGAACCCGTTCTGGCCGGGCGTGATCGACCGCGCGGCGGCGTAGAAGTCCTCGGTAGTTCGCGTGCGGCGAGCGGCCCAGTACGTGATCCCGATCGTGATGGCAATGAACGCGAAGAAGAACACCATCGCGACCGCGTTAGGCTCGCCGATGCGCGTCGCCACCGCCGGCACAGCCGGCCCCTGGGTCGCCTGAAGGATGATCATCGGGGAGCCTCCGCGCGGCGCAGCTGGTCCAGCCCCGCGTCATAGTGCGTGTTGGCCCAACGCACGTAAATCCACGTCAGCACCCACGACAGCACGATGACGAGCGCACCCAGCAGAACTCCAACACTCAACCCGCGGGTGAGGAGTCGGCCCATGAGCGGCTTGTTGTACGCGATGAGCAGGATGAACCCGAAGTAGATGGCCACCATCACCGCCGTGAGGCTGACCGCAATGCGCCACCGGGTCTCTGCGAGGGAGCGAAACCGATGTTCGGACATGTGTCGGGAATCGGGAATCGGGAATCGGGAATCGGGAATCGCCGGGCGTGGTCGAGAATACCGATATCCGGACCCGGCGGTAATACCAGCGTCGCCGGCGCCGCTCCCGATTTCCGATTTTCTATTCCCGATTCCCGATGACCGGCGGATCGATAATCGGCGTCATCCCCAGCCACTTCCTTACATATCCCATCTGCCCGACGTGGTACGCCTCGTGGAGCGAGAAGTATCCAATCGCGCCCCGGAGCGTTGCGTCCGTGGTCGGCACTTTAGCGGCCGGCGGTGCCACGAGGTCAGCTTCGGTCAGGGCGCCCAGCCTGTCCTCCAGCAGCTCGGACAGCTCCTCCCAAAACGCCACCAGCTCGGCAGGCTCCGGATAGTTCTCCGCCGAGCCGACCTTCGAGCCGGTGTCGAACCGGTTTCCCCACGGGAAGTCGCGCGGCACACCCACAAGCGACAAAAGTCGGGTCCGGAAATGGATCACGTGACCCGCCATCCACAGGAGAGGGTTCGATCGGTCACCCGGGCGGCGCATGGCAGTGTTCTTATCGACCCCGCTCATCGCCTTGATGAACAGGTTCGTCGTGATCCGGAACTGCTCGGCCACCGTCCCGATGCTCGGGTGCATGAAGGGCTCCACGGGTGTGTGCGGGTATGGCGTAAGGTAGATTGCCACGGAACCCCATGTGACCCGCTCTGGAGTCAGCGAGTTATTTCTTTGTGGAATCCGACGCGGCCGTAGTCAAACGAGTGCTGAACGGAGAGGTCGAAGCGTTCTCGATCCTGGTCGAGCGCTACTTCGATCACTACGTCCGCTTCGCCGTTCATCTCGTCGGCAATCGCGAAGATGCCGAAGAGGTCGTGCAGGACACCTTCCTGCGCGCCTACCGTGCCCTTGGTCGGTACGAGGAGCGCGAGCGGTTCGGCGCGTGGCTCCTCCGCATTCTCGTGAACCGAGCGCGCACCGTGAGCGCCATGGGGCGCCGGCGGGAGAAATTGTTCCCGGATCAGGCCGATGCCGTGTTACCCGAAACGGCGCAGGCGCACCCGGAAGAACGGGCGGCGCTCCGTGAAGAGATGGCGAGGGCGCTCGATCAGCTCGGGCGAGATCAACGGGAAGCATTCCTGCTCCACTATGTCGAAGGACTGAGCTACGAGGAGATCGCTGCCGTGACCGGCTCTGGCATCTCGGCGCTCAAGATGCGCGTGAAGCGGTCGTGTGAGCGACTGCGTGAGATCCTTCAGGGGGTGAATCGTGTCTGACCGTCTGCCGGGACCTGACCCGCTCGCGATGCTCATTACCGAGCTTCGCGCGCCCGTCGCGGTCGATCCGGCGTCGAAATGCCGACTGATGGACCTGATTCGCGAGGCATCGGCGCCGGCGGCGCCGCCAGTGCGCCTAGTGCCGAACAGGTCTCGCGCGCTGGCCGCCATTCGCCGTATGCGCGGGGACGCCCCGCGGACCTCGTCGGCGAGCACGCTGGCCACCGCCGCCGGAATCGCTCTGGTCATGCTGGTCGGCCTGCAGGATCGGGTGGACACCGGTGCGGTCCGAAGTCGTCGCGCGGTCGTCATCGGCGATAGCGTCGCGTCCGTCGCGTCGGCCATTCGAGACACGCTTCGGATCGTCCAGTTCATGCTCACCGCCCCAGCGGCGTCACGCGTGGCGTTGGCTGGCGACTTCAACGGCTGGGATCCTCGAGAGATCGAGATGGCGCGGGATTCCCGAGACGGGCGCTGGGCGGTCACGCTCGCGCTCGCGCCCGGTCGCCACAGCTACGCCTACGTCGTTGACGACACGCAGTGGGTGCGGGACCCGGCCGGCATGGCGGCCGAGCCTAACGACCTCGCGCCGCCGCGGTCCGTCATCGTCGTGACGCGATAGCGTCAGCGGGTCTAGCAGGCAACTGATTGCGACACGGCAGTACGGAAAGGGGGTCGGTCACCACGTGACTGACCCCCTTCGTATTGCCGTGCTATCCTTTGCCGTATGGAGGAACCCGTCCTCATGAATGAGTCGCCGCCGCGCGACGACGACGAGCTCGAAGAGCGCCTGTCGCGCCCCTCGTCGGAGGTCATCGATGCGCTTCGCCGAACACCGGGCGATGTGATCGTCCTGGGAGCGGGCGGCAAGATGGGCCCTTCCCTCTCCGCCATGCTCCGCCGCGCCGCCGACGCGCTTGACGACGGGCGCTCCGTGATCGCGGTATCGCGGTTCTCCTCTTCCGACGTCGCGGACCGTCTCGAGCGATACGGAATTCGCGTTGTGAGAGCCGAGCTCGGGGATCGCGCGGCGATCGCTCGACTCCCCGACGCCCCGAACGTGATCTACATGGCCGGACAGAAGTTCGGCACGCGAAACCTTCCGTCTCTTACTTGGGCCGTGAACACGCTCGTCCCGGCCATGGTCGCGGAGCGTTATGCAGCCTCGCGAATCGTGGCGTTCTCGACCGGCAACGTATACCCGCTCACTCCCGCAACGCGTCACGGGTCGCGCGAAGGCGACGCGCTGACACCCATGGGCGAGTACGCGAACTCGTGCGTCGGACGCGAGCGCGTCCTCGAGCACGTGTCCCGAACGCATGGAACGCCGATCGCGATCATTCGCCTCAACTACGCGGTGGACCTTCGGTATGGTGTGCTCGTCGA
>Ga0070681_10000228_pt1 | contig 44234 bp, 48 predicted proteins | sample KBSC83BmetaG_FD_65650 | JGI IMG/M metagenome (GOLD analysis project Ga0070681, IMG submission 65650) | Corn rhizosphere microbial communities from Kellogg Biological Station, Michigan, USA - KBS C8-3B metaG | ecosystem: Host-associated > Plants > Roots > Rhizosphere | place: USA: Michigan...
GTCGGCGGCGACAAGGACGCGCGCTACGAGGCCGTGCTGCAGGTGATGGACGAGCTGCGCAAGCAGGGCGTGCAGCGCGTCGGGCTGCAGGTCAAGCTGTCCCAGTGAGCGCGGCCACCATCACGTACAGCCGGCGCGAGCCCGCGCTCGGCCCCTCGCTCGCGCTCTCGGCGCTCGCGCACACCATCCTCATCCTGGTGCTTTTCCTCGGCGTCCGGTTCCAGAGCTCGGCGCCGGAAGTCGTGGAAGTGGAGCTCTGGCAGCCGCCGCCACCCGCGCCGCCGGCGCCGGTGGTCGAGCAGCCGAAGCCGCCGCCACCCCCGCCGCCCGTGGTGAAGCCCCAGCCCGAGCCCGAGGTGAAAAAGCCGGACATCGCGCTGCCGGAAAAGCCCAAGCCCAAGCCGAAGCCCGAGCCGAAGGTGGAGAAGAAGCCGCCGCCCAAACCGCAGCCGAAGCGCGACCTCGCGTTCGAGAAGATGCTGAAGGAGCAGGCGGCGCGCGAGCAGCAGCAGCTCGCCGCGCAGGAGCAGGAGCGCCAGATGCGCGAGCTGATCGCGCGCCAGCAGGCCGCCGCGCTTTCGAAGGCGCTCGCCACGTGGAGCGACAAGATCCGCTCCAAGGTGCGCGGCAACATCATCCTGCCGCGCGACATCCCCGGGAACCCGGAGGCCATCTTCGACGTGACCCTGCTGCCGTCGGGGGAGGTGCTCACCGTAAGGAAGCGAAAGTCGAGCGGCCACGCCGGTTACGACGACGCCGTGGAGCGCGCCATCTGGAAGTCTTCGCCGCTGCCGCTGCCGGATGACCGCAGCGTTTTTCGCCGGGACCTGGAACTAAAATTCCATCCGCAGGATCGATAGCTCGGAGGATCTGCTTCTTGATGCTCAGAACAATAGGTTTGGCCGCGTTGTTCATGGCGTGGCTGCCGCTCGCCCGGGCCCAGCTCGCCATCGAGATCACCGGCGCCGGCGCACAGCGCATCCCCATCGCCATCGTGCCGCTCGCCGGCGAGAAGGTGCTGCCGCCCGGCATCAGCACCATCGTGCGCGCGGACCTGGAGCGGAGCGGCCTGTTCCGCGGCCTCGAGCTGCCGCCGCTCACCCCCGAGCCGAACGAGAACTCCAACGTCAATTACGCCGAGTGGCGCTCGCGCCTTGCCGATGCGCTGGTCGTCGGCTCGGTCACGCCGCGGCCCGACGGCCGCTTCGACGCCAACTTCCGCCTGTACGACGTGGTGAAGCAGAAGCCGATCGGCGGCCTCGGCTTCACCTTCGCCAAGGAGCAGGTGCGCGTCACCGCGCATCGCATCGCCGACTTCGTCTACGAGAAGCTGACCGGGGAGAAGGGCGTCTTCTCCACGCGCATCGCCTACGTGGTGAAGCGGGGCAACCGCTACGAGCTGCAGGTGGCCGACGCCGACGGCGCCGGGCAGGAAACGGCGCTCGCCTCCTTCGAGCCGATCATCTCGCCGGTGTGGTCGCCCGACGGCAAGCGCCTCGCCTACGTCTCCTTCGAGAACAAGAAGCCGGTGGTCTACGTGCATACGCTCGCCGACGGCAAGCGGCACGTGGTGGCGAACTTCAAGGGCTCGAACTCGGCGCCGGCCTGGACGCCGGACGGGCAGCGGCTCGCGGTGGTGCTCTCGCGCGAGGGCGGCTCGCAGCTCTTCATGGTGAACGCCGACGGCAGCGGGGTACGGCGCCTGGCGAGCTCCACCGCCATCGACACCGAGCCGCGCTTCTCCCCCGACGGGCAGTGGATCTACTTCACCTCCGACCGCGGCGGCAGCCCGCAGATCTACCGCATGCCCGCCGGCGGCGGGGAGCCGCAGCGCATCACTTTCGAGGGGAGCTATAATGTCTCGCCCAGAATAAGCCCGGACGGAAAAACACTTGCGTACATCACGCGCAACTCGGGCAAGTTCCAGGTCGCACTGCTCGACCTTTCCACCCGCCAGGCGCAGATCCTTACCGACAGCGAGCATGACGAATCCCCCAGCTTCTCGCCCAACGGCCGCATGATCCTGCTCGCGACCGTGATCGGCGGACGCGGCGTGCTGTCGGCGGTGTCGTCCGACGGACGGATGAAGCAGCGACTGAGCACCGCGGCCGGGGACGTGCGCGAGCCCGCCTGGGGACCGTTTGTCGAATAAAGAGAGGAGCAAAGAAATGCGTGCCATTACCGTTTCAGCGATCGCCTGCGCCGTGCTGCTCGGCGCCTGCGCCACGACCAGCGAAGACCAGAAGCCCGCGCCGACGGAGTCGGCCACCAAGCCGCCGTCGACCACGACCCAGCCGGTGAAGCCGAGCGGCGTGACCCCCGTCGAAGCGGGCAAGCCCACCGCCACGTCGCCGTTCGCCGTCCTCAAGGACCCGAACAACATCCTCTCGAAGCGCTCGGTGTACTTCGACTATGACAAGTTCGAAGTGAAGGACGAGTACCGCAAGCTCGTCGAGGCGCACGCCAACTTCCTGAAGGCGAACCCGAGCGCGAAGATGCTGATCCAGGGCAACGCCGACGAGCGCGGCAGCCGCGAATACAACGTCGGACTCGGCCAGCGCCGCGCCGACAGCGTGAAGAAGATGCTCACGCTGCTCGGCGCGCGCGAAGACCAGATCGAGTCCGTCAGCCTCGGCGAAGAGAAGCCGGTCTGCACCGCGGCGACCGAAGACTGCTACGCCAAGAACCGACGCGGCGACATGCTCTATAACGGGGAGTACTGAGCCCCATGCCGCGCCGCCTCGCGTCCGCTGCGCTCGTCCTCCTCGCGGCGCTCTGCGCCGCGCGGCCGGCGTACGCCCTTTTCGAGGACGACGAGGCGCGCAAGCGGGTCGATCGCCTGCGCAGCGAGGTGGCCGAGAACCAGCGCAAGGTGGAAGAGCACCTGAAGCAGCTCGACGCCGCGATGAGCAACGCCTCCGACCGCAGCGTGCTGATCGACATGTCCTCGCAGCTCGAGGCGCTGCGCAACGAGATGGCGCGCATGCGCGGCCAGCTCGAAGTCCTCACCAACCAGCAGGAAACCGCCGACCGCCGCCAGAAGGACCTCTACCTCGACATCGACACGCGGCTCAGGAAGCTCGAGTCCGGACGCGAGCAGGCGGCGGCCAACCCGGCGCCGGGCGCGGCAGGGGTCGTCCCGGGGGTCGCCGGCGCCGCGGCCGCGACCGGCGAGGACGTGTCGCCCGCCGAGACGAAGGCGTACCAGGCGGCGCTCGACCAGTTCAAGCTCGGCAACTACGCGCTCGCCGTGTCCGCGATGCAAGGCTTCCTCGTCACTTATCCGAGCAGCAAGCTCGCGCCGAACGCGCAGTACTGGATCGGCATGGCGCACTCCGGGCAACGCGACTACAAGTCGGCGATCGCCGCGCAGAGGAAGCTCCTCGCCTCGTGGCCGGACAGCGAGAAGGCGCCGGACGCGATGCTGAGCATCGCGAGCGCGCAGGAAACGATGGGCGACCGCAGGAACGCCCAGAAGACGCTCGAAGAGCTCCTCGCCAAGTACCCGAAGAGCGGCGCCGCGGCGAGCGCGAAGCAGCGGCTCGCCGCTTTCTCCAAACGTTGACTGATACCGATCCGGCGGCCCTGGTCCCTTACGTGACCGGGGGCGCCTTCATTCTCGCTTTCATCTTCGGCGCGGTGGGCAACAAGACCCACTTCTGCACGATGGGCGCGGTGTCGGACTGGATCAACATGGGCGACCTGTCGCGCATGCGCATGTGGCTGCTCGCCATCGCGGTCGCCATCCTCGGCGCGCAGGCCCTCGAGCTCGCCGGCCTCGTCGATTACTCGAAGTCCATTTACACGACGCCGAATTTCACCTGGCTCTCGTACATCGTCGGCGGCTTCCTCTTCGGCGTCGGCATGACGCTCGGCTCCGGCTGCGGCTCGAAGACGCTGATCCGCGTCGGCGCAGGCAATCTCAAGTCCCTCATCGTCTACGTTTTCCTCGGCATCGCGGCCTACATGACCTTGCGCGGCATCCTGGGCGCGTTCCGCGTCGGCGTTCTGGAGAAAGCGACCATCACGCTATCGGCCGGCCAGGATTTGCCTTCGCTCACCGGCGTGCACCGGGCCGTCCTGGCCGTGATCGTCGCCGGTGGGCTTCTGGCGTTCGCCTACGCGGGGAAGCAGTTCCGTTCCAGCTTCGACTACACGCTGGGCGGCGTGGTGACGGGGCTGGTGGTGGTCGGCGGCTGGTATGTCAGTGGCGTGGTCGGCCACGTCGCCGAGGACCCGAACACGCTGCAGGAGGCGTTCGTCGCCACGAACAGCGGCCGCATGGAGTCCTTCTCGTTCGTATCGCCGATGGCGTACACGCTCGACTACCTGATGTTGTGGACCGACAAGTCGAAGATGATCACCTACGGTATTGCTTCGGGCCTCGGTGTCATCGCCGGCTCCGCCGCCTATGCGCTCGCCACGCGCACCTTCCGCTGGGAGGGTTTCCGCGACGCCGAGGACACGGCGAACCATGTGGTCGGCGGCATGCTGATGGGGTTCGGCGGCATCACGGCGCTCGGTTGCACCATCGGCCAAGGCATCTCCGGCTTCTCCACCCTGGCGCTCGGCTCGATCCTCACTTTCGCGTGCATCGTCGTGGGCTCGGCGGCGACGATGAAGTACCAATACTGGCGCGCGGGCTGATAAAATTCAGCCCCTTCTGCAGTCCTGATCCTGCAGCCACGAATACGGGTCGTTAGCTCAGCTGGTAGAGCAGCGGACTTTTAATCCGTTGGTCGGCGGTTCGAATCCGCCACGACCTACCAATCTCTTCAGGTGATTGGCCTGACGTCGCGCAATGCGTTGGCCGCGATGAAAGAGCGAGCAGGGAGCCGAAGATGGCCGAAATGGTGAATGTCCGTTAAGTGGCACGCGGCGCATCTAGGGTTCAAGCTTGTCCAGCGCTGCGCCAGCTTTCGCCGATGTCGCGCGAGGATCGATGCCCGACGGCGCCCAGCCCGAACCCGGAGGCTGGAATCGGATTCACCTCGTCGTGGACGACCTGGCCGCGGAGGTACAGCGACTTCGCGCAGCGGGCGTCATGGTCCGCAACGACATGGTTACCGGTCCCGGCGGATCGCAGAATCCTCATCGTGGATCCGTCCGGAAATCTCGTCGAGCTATTTCAGCCAGCGGCCAAGCGTTCGTCACTTCCTGGGGGCCGGGGGCGGCGACTCGCTTCACCGCATCCTCGAAGCCGTCGTGTCCGAACATCTTCTGTTCCAGCTCCTCGAACTGCTCGGACAGCTCCTGGTATTGCCTGCCCGGAAGCGCATCCTTCCAGGCCGGAAAGACGATCGTGTCTTCTATCGCGGTATGGTGTTGGTACATCACGACGAACGCCTCCAGGGCATCGGCGAGAGGTAATCTGATTCGCAGTGGCAATGCGCCCGGGCTTGGTGACCGACGTGATGTAGTCGGTAATCTGCCGGCCGCGGTCGTGCTGGGTCTTGAGGATCGCAGCGTAGCGCGCAGCCTCGCTTTTCTTCCGCTCGACCACCGGGAAGACGTGCTTTTCCTCGAGCGCGCGCTCGTGGTACTGCTCGCCGAACGCTCGAAAGAGCGACGCTGCGTCCGAGAGCAATCTGGCAGGAACGTGCAGAGAAGGATTCGACGCAGCACTCCATGCTCGCGCATGAGGTCCTCGGCAGCTTCGACCTCTTTTTCTTCCTGCTTTTCTTCTTCGGCGTTCAGCTGCCCGGCGCCAAGGCCGACGGCGAACCAGGAACGCGTTCATTGATCTTCCTCTAAGATGGTTGCGGTATGGGCGATCGGGACCTTTACGCGGGGCTGATCAAGCTGCACATCCTTCATCACGCGGCGAAGGAGCCGATCTTCGGCCTCGCAATGATCGAGGAGCTCGGCCGGCACGGCTACCGGCTCAGCCCCGGGACCTTGTACCCGTTGCTCCATGGGCTCGAAGAGCGCGGCTATCTTCGCGGGCACGGGCAAAGGATCGGCCGAACGATGCGCCGTGTGTACCGCGCGACCCCCGCCGGAAAGCGGGCGCTTGCGCGGGCGAAGGACAAGGTACGGGAGCTTTTCGGCGAGCTTCTGGAAGACTGAGCGCTTAAGAGCGCATCGCCGGCTCGGAGCCCTTTTCGTAGTGCGTGAAGGCGGCCTCGAGGCCCTTCAGACCTCCGCGCCGGCTCGAAAAGCGCCTGCGCCTTGGGTGGCATAGGCAAGCGTGCCGCGCACGCGAAGCCGACCCTGGCTGGTAGATCGGCTGCCACAAAGTCGGTTCCCGATAACGTCAGGCGATCCGCGCGATCGCCTCGCCGCCGAGGGCAGCGAAGGCTACCACCCATAGGGGCGAGACTCGCCAAAAGAAGAGCAGCCCGAATGCCGCCAGCGCGAGCGCGAAGTCGAGCGGGCTGCGCACCGACGTCGTGAAGATCGGGTCGTAGAGCGCGGCGAGCAGGATACCGACCACGGCGGCATTGACCCCGCTCAGGCTGGCGCGGATCGCCGGGTGCCGACGCCAGGTAGTCCAGAAAGGCAGTGGTCCGAGCGCGAGGAAAAACGCCGGCAGGAAGATTGCGACCAGGGTCAGGGCCCCGCCCGGCCAGCCGCTGGGGGTACCTTTCGCCACCGTGCCGAGGTAGGCGGCGAAGGTGAAGAGCGGCCCGGGTACTGCTTGGGCGATACCGTATCCCGCGAGAAATTGGTCGTCGCCGACCCATCCGGTCGGCACCACTTCGGCGCGCAGCAAGGGGAGGACCACGTGCCCGCCGCCGAACACCAAGGATCCCGCGCGATAGAAGCTGTCAAAAAGGGCGAGCGCATGATTGCCGGTGAGACGGGCAAGCACCGGCAGCAGTGCAAGCAGGGCGAAAAACGCCACCCACGCGGTCCAGCCAAGGCGACGATGGACCCGGAAGTCGAGGTGTCCTGAGGCAGGCAAGGCGGCCCCGTGAAGGAGTCGCCAGCCTGCGATCGCACCGGCGGCGATCACGGCGATCTGGGAAAGAGCGCTGTGCCAGGACAGCACGAGAAGCGCCGCCAGGATTGCGAACGAGGCGCGGGCGCGGTCCGGGCAAAGCTGGCGACCCATGCTCCAGACCGCTTGCGTCACGACTGCAACCGCGGCGATCTTCAGGCCGTGCAGCCAGCCAGCTCGCAGCGTCTCGGGGCCCATGAGATCGAGCCCGTAGCCGAAGGCGATGAGAACCAGGGCGGAAGGCAGGGTGAAGCCGAGCCAGGCGGCGATCGCGCCCGCGATACCAGCACGCGAGGCACCGAGCGCGATGCCGACCTTGCTGCTCGCCGGGCCGGGCGTGAACTGGCAAATGGAGACGAGGTCGCCGAACGCCTGGTCGTCGAGCCATTTGCGCCGTTCGACGAATTCGGTTCGGAAATAGCCGATATGAGCGATCGGACCACCGAACGAAGTGCAGCCGAGGCGCAGGAAGATCCAGAAGACGGCGAAAGGCGATGTCAGCATTATCGGATTACGATAGTGAAGGCCGCATCATAACCGCAGGGAGACCTGCACCGCACCGATCGACGCACGACGCGCTCTGCCGTCGCAGTCTGGCTCGCAGACGCGCTCGCACTTGAACCGGGCAGTGCGCATCCGATTAGCGTGCATTGGAGTGGAGCGAGCCCTACGGACTCCTGGTCGCACGCCGGCAACAGCCCATCCAGCGGATTGCCCGCGCAAGCGGGGCTTACCAATATTCCGCTATGAAGTTCGGCGCGGCTCTGCTCTGCTCGGCCACATTTCTACTCCTCACCGCGTGCGGCGGCGGCGGGGGTGGCGGCAGTAGTGCCGGCCCGTCACAGCCCGGCGCCGATAACGGCGGCAGCAACCCGAGCGCCACCAGCGCGCCGGGCGACAGCGGCGGCACCTGTCAATCTCACGCCATCGTCGGAGGTGATCTGTTCGTCGTCGACGCGGCGCCGGTCAGGGTGACGTTGCTCGCCAACGGCGGATTGAGCGGCGGAACCTTCAGCTTCCTGTACGACTCCGTTTTCGGATTCAACACGAACAATCAGCAGGACAAGTGGGGCCAGGCCACGCCCTTCGCGCCCACCGCCCCGGTCGGTACCTCGACCGACGTGCAGATCCAGCCTCCACCGCCGGATCTCGTTCACGGCGATCCGGTGCCGGCAAGCTTCCCGAGGGGCGTTCCGATCGAGCTATGGCTGTCATTGGATGATGGCAACCAGCCGGGGCCGGCAAACATCTCCAGCACCGCTTCCATAAACAAGGATCTTCCCCGCGATCCTTCCCATTCGGCCAGCGTCACCTACGGGGCAAACCACACGGCCACCGTCACCTTCTTTGCGGGTGTCGGCGGGCCTCCCTTTACGGTTGAGCTGACCAACGTTTCGGGCAAGGCGTCGCCTTGTCCTTCCTGAGTCAGCGCGCGCTCGGCGACCAGCCGTAGGCCTTCGCGCACGCGCCGCCCATCAGCATGGCGCGCTCGGTCTTGCTCAGGCGGTCGGTCTTGAGGAACGGCTCGACCGCCTGCTCGTAGTTCACGACCGCGAAAGCGCGCGTCCAATCGGTGCCCCATAGGCAGCGCTCGACTCCCCAAGCATCGATGAGCCGCCGCACCGGATCCCAGATGTCGGCGAACGGATAGGGCTCGTGGGAGAGCGTGCAGGCGCCGCTCACCTTGATCAGCGCATTCGGGCGCTTCGCGAGCTCGAGCACCTTCGGCAGGTCGGCCCAGGGATTCGGCGGCGCGGGCGGCGTGCGCGGCTGCAGGATCGCCATGTGATCGACGATGAAGCGCGTGTCGGGATGGCGGTCGATCAGCGCCCTGCCGTCGTCGATCCGGCCCCAGAAGAGCACGTTGACCGGCAAGCCGTGGCGCGCCGCGGCGCGCGCGATGCGGTCGATGCCCGGATCATCCGGCCGCAGGTTCGCCTCACGCGCCGTCAGCATGATGCGAACGGCGACGGCGCCCGGCTGCTTCTTCCATTCCGCAATCACGTCGCCGACGGCCGGATCGGCCGGGTCGACCGGCTTGATGATGGCGAAACGGCCCGGATGCTTGCGCTGCACCTCGACGGCATAGCTCGCGTCGTACTGGTAGAGCGAGAACGCCGAGATGAAGATCGCTCCGTCGACGCCGACCTCGTCCATCGCGGCGACCATCTCGTCGCCGGTGACGTGAGGTGGCCAGTTGGGCACGCTGTGCCAGGGCCGGCGCGGCGTGTTCGCTTCGTAAGCGTGCACCTGCGAGTCGATGATCGGCATGAGTGCTAATTTACCCGCGATGCGCGCGTTCAGGGACGGTCCGCTCACCCGCAGGACGCGGGAAACCATCCGCTACGGTACCGGCCGCTGCCCGCTCGGCGCGCTCGCGGTCGCGTCGAGCGAAAAGGGAATCGTGTCGATCATGGTGCGCGACACCCAGGCCCAGCTCACGCGCGATCTGAGTACGCGATTTCCGAGGGCGGACCTGGTGCGCGACGAGAAGGGAAGCAAGGCCATGGTGGCGAAAGTCGCCCGCTACATAGCAGCGCCGTTCCGTCCATTCGATCTGCCGCTCGATATCCGCGGCACCGAGCTGCAGCGGCGCGTGTGGGCCGCCGTGCGCACGATTCCCTTCGCCGAAACGTCCACGTATTCGCGCATCGCCGAGCAGATTGGCGCGCCGAAGGCGATCCGCGCTGTCGCGCAGGCCTGCTCACGGAGCTGGTTCGCCTTCGCGGTCCCGTGCCACCGCGTATTGCACAAATCATCGGGCCGGCGCGACGGCCGCCAGTATCGATGGGTCGCCTACGAGGCCAAGCTCGCCCACAGTCAAGAAAAGGCGCCGATCGGACGCGGGGAATAGCCCGTCTGCAGTCTGTGCGGCGGGCCGCGCAACCGTTACTCTGCCGCCCGTGTCAGGTTCACGTGCTGCAAGGCTCGCCGAGCTGGATGCTCTTCGCGGCGTGGCCGTGTTGATGGTCCTGCTGTACCACTACACGACTCGGTTCTCCGAGCTGTTCCCGCACGCCATTCCGATTCCCTTCTCCTTTCCGGCCGGGGAATTCGGCGTGGAGCTCTTTTTCGTGATCAGCGGCTTCGTGATCACCATGACGCTCGACCGCAGCAAGAGCGCGGCCGACTTCCTGGTCGCCCGCTTCTCGCGGCTCTATCCGGCCTACTGGACGGCGGTCCTGCTGACGAGCGGCGTGCTCGTGGCCGCTTCCGGACCGTTCGCCGTGCCGAGCGCGAACCAGGTCGGCTTCAACCTGACCATGGCCCAGGAGTTTTTCCATGTACCGAGCGTGGACGGGGTCTACTGGACGCTGGAAGTCGAGCTGCTCTTCTATGCGCTGGCCCTCGCCGTCTTCACGACCGGATCGATGCGGCGCCTGGAAAAGCCCCTACTCGTCTGGCTGTTGCTCGCGGCTCTTTTCGCCAGTCCGCTGTGGGGCTCGTACGTGGAGGGCAAGCCGTTTACGGGCGCCCTGGCGAGGCTGCTTATCCTGCCTTACGCGCCGTTCTTCGCGATGGGAGTGGCTTTCCACCGCATTTACCGCAACGAAGGATCGCGCGCGTGGAACGGCGGCCTGATCGCGTTCGCCCTCGCCATCGTCCTCCTCTCCGCGCCGGGCGCCATGGCGCTCGTCACGCTGGCGGCGTGCCTGCTGTTCACGCTGCTGCTGCGCGGCCGACTCGGCTTTCTCCGGCTGCGGCCACTCGTTTTCCTCGGCACGATCTCCTATTCGCTCTACCTCGTGCACCAGAAGATCGGCCACACGGTGATGGCGAAGATGATCGATGATGGCCTTGACCCGGCGGCGGCCGTGCTGGCCGCCACGCTGGTCTCGCTCGGTCTCGCCACCGCTCTGACCTTCCTCGTCGAGCGCCCGGCATTGACCGCGATACGCGACTGGTACCGGAAGAACCCGCTCGACCCGTTTTCGCGCCAGTCGCGCTGAAGCCTCGCGTAGTCCGTTACGACTACGTGTCGCGAAAATAATCCTCGCATAGTCATCTGAACGCATGCGCACGTCGGCTTCCGCTCGCGCCGCGTGTGCCGTCCGGCTCAGGCACTGGTCCGGTCGGATGGTCTGTGAACGGTGACGCATACGCTGGGCCCCCGCGTAACTTTTGCCGCAACACGGAGGGCGCCCATGCGTCGAGCTTATCTACTTGCGTATTTCATGGTTGTTGGTCTTGCAGCTTGTGGTGGTGGTGGAGGTGGCAGCAGTGGTGGTACGAGCAGTGGTGGTACGAGCAGCGGCGGTACGTCTGGCACCAGTACCGGTGGCAGCACGGGGACGCGCAGCACGGTTCCCGACCAGGTGGCGCTCACCTATACGGGGGCCACGACGGCCGCCACGGTGAACGCGACGACCGCGGCCAAGCTGACGTCGAACACGATGATGGGCAGCCGTCTCGCTCAAACGATCAACAGCGAGCAGATTGCCCTGATCGGCCAGAACAGCGCCCTGACTGGAGCTGCGGTCAGCCAGTCGATCCCCTGCGACACGGGTTCGATCACGATTTCGGGCAACACCAATAACACCGGCGCCGGCACCCTTGCAGTGGATTACGTCGATTGCAAGCTCGGCTTCGATACCTTGAATGGCCCGGCGACCCTCAGGATCGACGCCTACGACGCTGCGAACAAGATCATCACGGACTCGACCCTGACGTTCACGCGTGTCCACTTCAGCAGCGCCATCACAAGCCTCGACACCGATATCACCGGCACGCAGCGCACGAGGGTGACCTCCACGGCGGCGTCCTGGTGCAATGCCTCGTCCTGCGCCACGGAAACGATGACGCAGAACATCATCTTCCTCGTCCGCGAGGGGAACACGTCGCGCACGATGCGGAGCCGGCTGACGCTCACGAACCAGTATCAGTCCGCGACCGCGCCGACGTTCTTCACGCAGAGCCTGGCGGGCAACGTGGACGATGACCAGCTCGGCACGGTCAGCGTGGGCACGGCCACGGCGCCCTTCACGGGCCCGTGGGGCGACCTGTACTACTCGACGCGCTTCCAGCCGTACCCGGACTGGGGCATCGTCAATATCGACGGCGCTGCCAACAGCACGGCGCGCGCCTCGTCGATGGGTATCGCCCTCGCCAAGGTCGAGGTGGATGCCGATGGCGATTCGACCTTCGAGAACAACGCTCGCCTGCCGTGGATCCAGCTCGCCAGCCGGCAGGGCACCAACCTGAACGACAGCGACGGCGACGGCATGCACGACAGCTGGGAAGTGGCGATGGGCCTCGACCCGACGCGGGATGACCGTAACCAGGACAACGACGGCGACGGCTATAGCAATCTGACGGAGTACCTCGCCGGCGCCGATGCGTCCACGAGCGGCTCCATCCCGGGCGACGTGCGCCATCTCTGGGTGACGAACCTGAGCGGCATCGCCTACGACGACGTGACCGACCCGGCGCATCCCGCGTTCAACGTCTTCACCGGCAGCGGCGGCAATGGCGTACAGCTCAACACCGTTACCCGCGAGCTTGGCCCGACGACGTTCAGCGGGCTGACGGTGCCGCCGGCCGGAGGCCTCACCGTGACGGATGCCCAAAACCGCACGTTCACTCTGTCGCCCACCGCGACGCCGTCGACGTGGATCCTCAGCTCTTCGACCGGGACGAGCATCACGATCGACAACGTCGGCGGCTCGAACCCGACGAGCCTCATCCGCTACGGCGACCGGGGCATTGCGTTCCGCACGGTCGGTGCCGCGTCGCCGGGTTCCAGCGCCTTCGGCGGGTACGTCTACCTGATCGAATCGCGCACGCTGATCCCGTAAGCAGCCCCGCGGTAGCAACACCCAAAGGACCGGCCACTGGCCGGTCCTTTTTTATTTGGGTGCCGCCCCCATATGGAGCCGATGGATCTCCAGGGGGCGCTGCACGGCAACGGCGATGAGCCGCTCCTCGACGCGTATTCGCAGACGGTAGTTGGCGCGGTAGAGCGCGCGGCGCCCGCGGTGGCGCACCTGCAGGTCGAAAAGAAGGGCAGCGGCTCGGCTTTCGCCTTCACGCCCGATGGGCTTTTGCTCACGAACAGCCACGTCGTGCACGGCGCGAAGCGCATCCGCGCCACCTTTGCCGACGGCACGACGGCCGACGCGGACCTGATCGGCGACGACCCGGACACGGACATCGCCGTGGTGCGCATCGCCGCCGCCGGCGTGCAGCCGGCGACGCTCGGCTCATCGCGCGCGGTGAAGGTCGGGCAGATCGCGATCGCGCTCGGCAATCCCTACGGTTTCCAGCACACCGTGACGGCGGGCGTGGTGAGCGCGCTCGGCCGCAGCCTGCGCGCGCAATCCGGCCGGCTGATCGACGACGTGCTGCAGACCGATGCCGCGCTCAATCCCGGCAACTCGGGCGGGCCGCTCGTCAACTCGCGCGGCGAGGTGATCGGCGTCAACACCGCCATCATCCCGGGCGCGCAGGGCATCTGCTTCGCCACGGCGATCGACACCGTCAAATGGGTCGTGACGCAGCTGCTGCGCCACGGGCGCGTGCGCCGCGGTTACCTTGGCGTCGCCGGCGCCACGGTGCCACTGAGCCGCCGCTATGCGCGGCATTTCGCGTTGGAGAATTCCCACGCGGTCCGCGTCGAGTCGATCGAACCGGACGGCCCGGCGCGCCGCGCGGGGTTCGAGACCGGCGACCTCATCGTGCAATTCGACACCAAAGCGGTCAACGGCATCGACGACTTGCATCGCCTGCTGACCGTCGATCGGATTGACCGAGCGACCCGTGTCGCGATTCTGCGTCGCGCGCAGCGCCTCGAGCTCGAAGTGCGAGCCACGGAGCGCTGCGCGGCATAACCGCTTGTATCATCCGGGCTGTGAGCGATCTCAAGCAACTCGGCAGATACAGGATCAACGGCATCCTGGGCAAAGGCGCGATGGGTCTCGTCTACGACGGGCTCGACCCATCGCTCAACCGCCGGGTGGCGATCAAGACCATCATCACGAAGAACCTGGACGAGGCGACCGCCAAGCACTACTCGATGCGCTTCCAGCGCGAGGTGCGCGCCGTCGCGCGCATCAACCACCCGAACATCGTGCAGGTGTACGACTTCGGCCAGGAGGGCGACCTCGCGTTCATCGTCATGGAGTACATCGAGGGCAAGGAGCTGAAGGACGCCTTCGACCGCAAGGAGCTGTTCGACCTGGGCACCACCTTCCGCCTGATGAACCAGCTTTTGAGCGCGCTCGATTTCGCGCACCAGGCCGGCGTCATCCACCGCGACATCAAGCCGGCGAACATCATGGTCGACACGAAGGGACAGGCCAAGCTCGCCGACTTCGGCGTCGCGCGCGTGGAGGATCCCGAGGCGCAGGCCGAGGCCACTCGCGCCGGCGCGGTCATCGGCACGCCCTCCTATATGTCGCCCGAGCAGATCCAGGGCCAGCCGATCGACCGGCGCACCGACATCTTTTCGGCCGGCGTGGTGTTCTACCAGCTGCTCACCGGCCAGAAACCCTTCGAGGGCACGCAATGGGCGCTCGCGAAGAAGATCATCCAGGACGACCCGGTCTGGCCGTCCAAGCTGATGCAGATCCCGGAAGTCATCGACCGCGTGGTCGCCGTCGCGCTCGCCAAGGCGCCGGAGCAGCGTTACCAGCACGCGAAGGATTTCGCCGAGGACCTGAACCTCATCCTGAAAGGCAAGGAGCCGAAGGCGAAGATGCCGGCGCCGGCGGGCCCGGCGGCCGCCGCGAAGCCGGCCGGTCCGAGCGCCGCCGAGAAGGAATTCTGGGACGGCGTGAAGGAGTCCGACGATCCGGAAGAGGTCGGCCTCTATCTGGAGCAGTTCCCGAACGGCTTCTTCGCCGCTCAGGCGAAGGAGAGGCTGGCCGCGCTCAAGAAATAAGCTTCCAGCTCGACACGTCGAAGTCTGCCGGCATGGCGACGTGCACGAAGCCCCGCGTGTCGCGCAGCGAGCGCGTAATGTGTCCCTTGCCGGCCGTGTCCTCGGCGAAGATGAGATCGCCGGGCCGGCAGACGTAGCGCTTCCCCTCGCTCGACTCGAGCTCGAGGATCCCCGAAGCGAGGAAGATGAGCTGGCGGCGCGGCGCGTTGTGGTAGCCCTGCACGTGCCCCTCGGCCGTCTCGCGGAAGAACATCGCGCCCGCCTGGAACGTCGGCGACATCGGCCGCTCGCCGCCGCCCATCGGCACTTCGCGCAGCTCGATCGCCGATTCGCCGTTCGGCTTCGTGTAGATCCGCACCAGTCGCATTACGCCTCGGCCAGGCTGGCGTTCTCCAGATCGGTCACCAGCATGTGACCCGGCGTGTGCGTGATGCAGAACGACGGTTTCGCGTCGAGCACCACCGACTGCGGCGTGATGCCGCAGGCCCAGAACACCGGCAGCTCGTCCTCGCGCACGGTGCTCGCATCGCCGGCCCAAGGCTTGTTCAGATCGCTGATGCCGATCAGGTCCGGCCGCCCGATGTGCACCGGCGAGCCGTGCACGCGCGGATAGCGCGCCGTGATCTCGATGGCGCGGATCGCTTCGGCCGGCTTGAAGGGCCGCATGGAGACGACCAGCTTGCCGCGGAAGCGGCCCGCCGGCACCGTATCCACGTTCGTGCGGAACATGGGCACGTTCTTCCCTTCGTCGACATAGCGCAGGCGCAGGCCGTCTTCCATCAGCGCCTGCTCGAAGGAGAACGAGCAGCCGAGGACGAAGGTCACGAGGTCGGGCCGCCACCGGTCGCGGATATCGGCGACTTCCTCCGCCAGCCGGCCATCCCGGAACACCCGATAGCCCGACACGTCGGTGCGGATGTCGATGTCCTGGCCGAGCGCCGGCAGCATCGGATCGCCCGGCTTCGACACGGCGAGCAGCGGGCACGGCTTCGGGTTGCGCTCGCAGAAGAGCCGAAAATCCTCGGCGTACTCCTGCGGCAGGATGCAGACATTGCCCTGCACGCGCCCGGGGGCGAGGCCGGCCGTATTGCCTCGGTACTTTCCGGACCGAATCGCGAGCCGCACTTCGCGGGGATCTTTCATGGCCGGATGATAGCGTTAAGATACGCCGCTCCTAGGAGGAGGTATGCGCCAGGCATGGATGCCGGCCGGGGTCATTCCCGCCGTGCTGCTCCCGTTCAACGAAGATCTGTCGATCGACGAGCGCTCGTATCGCGCGCATCTGCGCGACGTTGCTTCAGTCGAAGGCGTAACCGCCATCACGGTCAACGCGCACGCGTCCGAGGTCGCATCGTGCACGTTCGACGAACAGCGCCGCGTGCTCGAGATCTCGAAGGAAGAGCTGGGTGACTTGCCGATCGTCAACGGCATCTACGCCGACGGCAGCCTCGAGGCCGCGCGCCTCGCCAGGATGGCGGAGCAGGGCGGTGCGTCGGCGCTCCTCGTCTTCCCGCCGGCGATCTATGGCTTTGGCCAGCGCGCCGAAATGGCGGTCGCGCACTTCAAGCGCATCGCCGATGCGAGCTCGCTGCCGCTCATCCTCTTCCAGTATCCGCTCGCCGGCGGGCAGGGCTACCCGCTTCCTACGCTGACCCGGATACTGGATGAAGTGCCCAGCACCCGCGCCATCAAGGACTGGTGCGCGAACCCGCAGCTGCACGACCGCCAGATCCGCCTCCTGCAATCGCGCTCACGCCCGGTGAACGTGCTCACCACGCACAGCTCCTGGCTGTTCAGCTCGCTGGTCCTCGGCTGCAACGGGCTTCTGTCCGGCAGCGGTGCCGTGATCGCGGATCTGCAGGCGCAGCTTTTCCGTGCCGTCAAATCGAACAACCTCGTGCTGGCGAAACAGATTCACGAGCGCATCATGCCCACCGCCGAAGTGTTCTACGGCGAGCCGTGGGTCGACATGCACAATCGCATGAAGGAAGCGCTGGTGCTGCTCGGCAAATTGCCGCGCGCGGTGGTGCGGCCGCCGCTCGTCAAGCTGCCGGCCGAAGAGATTGACCGCATCCGCGCGGCGCTCATCGCCGCGGGGCTGCTCGACGAGAAATCAACACAGAGGAGGGTTGCATGAAGAAGTCGGTAATAACCTTGGCCCTGGCGCTCGTCGCGCCGGTGGCAGTCGCGCAGAACGTGAAGATCGGCGTCGTCACGTTCCTGTCGGGCCCGGCCGCGGCGCCCTTCGGCGTGCCGGCCAGGAACGCCGCCGAGTTCGTGGTCGAGCAGCTGAATGGCGGTCATGCGCCGGCGCCGTACAACCAGAAGGGCTTCGGCGGCGCGCCGCTCGAGATCGTGCTGCTCGACGAGGCCGGCAGCACCACGACGCAGGTAACGGAGTTCCGCAACCTCGTGCAGCGCCAGAATGTCGACCTCATCATCGGCTACGTGTCGAGCGGCAACTGCCTCGCCATCGCGCCGGTGGCGGAAGAGCTGAAGAAGCTCGTCAACTTCTTCGACTGCGGCACGCCGCGCATCTTCGAGGACGGCAAGTACAACTACGTGTTCCGCACCTCGCCCACGGCGACCATGGACTCGGTGGGCGCCGCGCTCTACGTGAAGGATGCGAAGCCGAAGGCCAAGACGATCGCCGGCATCAACCAGAACTACGCCTGGGGCCAGGACTCGTGGAGCGACTTCGAGGGCGCGATGAAGGTCCTCGAGCCGTCGATCGAGGTGAAGACCTCGCAGATGCCGAAGCTCTTCGCCGGGCAGTACAACGCCGAGATCTCGGCGCTCCTGTCCGCGAAGCCGGACGTGATCCACTCCAGCTTCTGGGACGGCGACCTCGAGGCGCTCATCCTGCAGGCCGGGCCGCGCGGGCTCATGAAGCAGAGCCTGACGATCCTGACCACGGGCGAGACGGCGATGCACAAGCTCGGCAAGCAGATCCCGGACGGCACGGTGCTCGGCGCGCGCGGACCGTTCGGCCCGTATGCGCCGAACAACCCGTACAACAAGTGGTTCCACGGCGGCTTCCAGAAGAAGTACAAGGACGAGCCGAACTATGCGTCGTACCAGATGGCGCAGGCCTTCCTCGGCGTGAAGGCAGCATGGGAGAAGGCGCAGGATGCGAACGGCGGCAAGCGCCCGAGCAACGAGCAGGTCGCGGCGGCGCTGAAGGGCCTCACGTTCGACGGTCCCGGCGGGCAGGTGCGCATGGCGATCGGCGACGGCCACCAGGCGATCATGGAGACCGCCTACGGCCAGACCAAGATGCAGGGCGGCAAGCTCACGGTCGTCAACGTGAAGCGCTACCCGGCCGAGAAGGTGAATCCGCCGGAGGGCATCAAGTCCGCCGACTGGATCAAGAACGGCTTCAAGAAATAACGTCGTAGTCCGCCGCGGCCGCCGCTCGTCGCGGCGGCCGTTTTTTGTATGGACCAGCTTCTCTCGGTAGCGGTCGACGGCATCATCTACTCGGGGTGGCTCTTCACGGCCGCCCTCGGGCTCACGCTCATCTATGGCGTGATGAAGATCGTCAACGTCACCCACGGCAGCTTCTACGCGCTCGGCGCGTATGCCGGGGCGTCGCTCGCCGGCGCGTGGCTCGCGCGCGGCTACCCGCCGATGCTTTCCTACCTCGTGCTCCTCGTCGCGGCACTCGCCGTGACGCTGGTCGTCGCGCCGCTCATCGAGCGCGGCATCCTGCGCTTCATGTACGCGAAGGACGAGGTGGTGATCCTGCTGATCACCTATGCGCTGTTCCTGGTCCTCGAGGACGTCATCAAGCTGATCTGGGGCGTCGATCCGTACTTCGTCGCCGAGCCGTACGCGCTGCTCGGCAGCTTCGAGGTCGGCGGCCTTGCTTATCCGACGTACAACCTGATCCTCGTCGCGCTGGCGCTGGTTTCCGGACTCGGGTTGATGTGGATCCTTCACAGCACGCGAATCGGCAAGCTCCTGCTCGCCGTGATCCACGATCCGGAGGTGAGCCGCGCGATGGGCATCAACGTCCAACGCTACTACCTCGCCACGTTCACCTTCGGCTCCCTGCTGGCGGCGCTGGCAGGCTCGTTCACCGCGCCTACGGTTTCCGTCGTGCCGGGCCTAGGGGTCGACATCATCGTGCTGTCCTTTGCCGTGGTCGTGATCGGCGGCCTCGGCAGCCTGCCGGGCGCGGCGCTCGGCGCGGTCATCGTCGGCGTGGTGCGCTCGCTTTCCGTGCACTACATGCCGCAGGTCGAGCTCTTCGTCATCTATTTCGTGATGGCGATGGTCCTCGCCTTCCGCCCGCGCGGGCTCTTCAGCCTGGCCGAGCCGAGGAAGATTTGAAGCACGACCGCACGGTCCTCCTCGTCGGCGTGATCCTCGCGCTGCTGCTCGCCGGCGGGCCGTTCATTCCGCAATGGGCGCTCTTCATCGCCACCATCGCCTTCGCCCAGGGACTGGTCGCGCTCGGGCTGATGCTGCTCCTTCGCGCGGGGCTCGTCTCCTTCGGCCAGGCGCTCTATTACTGCCTTGGCGCCTACGCCGCGGGCGCGCTCGGCCGCTTCCTCGGCATCGCGGACATCTTCCTGTACATGCTGGCCGGCGCGGCCGCCTCCGGCATCGCGGCGTTCATCCTCGGCTTCCTCCTCGCCAAGTACCGCGGCATCTTCTTCGGCCTGCTCTCGCTCGCGCTGTCGATGATCCTGTACGGCCTGCTCGTCAAGAACGAGGCGCTCGGCTCCACCGACGGCTTCAACATCCGGCCGTCGACGCTGTTCGGCGTCCGGCCGGGGCCTGACTGGGTGCGCTACACGGTGATGGCGAGCGCCGCCGTGGTTTCCTTCCTGCTGGCCCTCATCGTGCATCGATATCTGCGCACGCCGCTCGGCCGCCTCGCGCCGGCGATCAAGGACAACGAGATCCGCGTCGAGTACATGGGCGCCTCGGCGCGCTACGCCGTGCACGTCAAGTACGTGATCGCGGCGGTGCTCGCCGGCGTCGGCGGCGCGCTCGCCGCGACGACGGTCGGACACATCGACCCCGAGATGGCGTTCTGGACCACCTCCGGCGAATTCATCTTTATCACCATCCTCGCCGGCACCGGCAACGTGATCGCGCCGTTCGCCGGCGCGCTGATCTATGGCGCGATCCGCACGACGGCGTACGACCTGTCGCCCAACACCTGGCAGCTGAGCCTCGGCACGGCGCTGCTTCTCATCATCGTGTTCCTGCCCGAAGGCCTCTGGTCCCTGGTGAAACGTGTCCGTCATTCTTGATGCCCGCGGGCTGTGCAAGACGTTCGGCGCCGTGACGGCGGCGGCCGAGGTGAGCGCCGCGATCCAGAAGGATTCGGTGGTCGGCCTGATCGGCACCAACGGCGCCGGCAAGACGACGTTCATCAACATGATCACCGGCTACATCAAGCCGGACCAGGGCTCGATCGAGTACGAGGGCCGCGACATCACGCGACTGCCGCCGCGCGATATCACGCGGCTCGGCATCTGCCGCTCGTTCCAGATCCCGCAGCTCTATCCGTCGCTCACCGTGCACGAGAACATGATGGTCGGCATCGGCATCGTGCTCAGGAACGCCCGGCTCGCCGGCTTTTTCCGCCGCCGCGAAGCCGACGTGCCGGGATACGGCAAGCCCGCGCACGAGGTGGCGGAGCATCTCCTCGATCGCTTCGGGCTCGCCGGCTATCGCCATCGCAATGCGCAGGTGCTGCCGGGCGGCGCGCGGAAGCTCCTCGACATCGCGCTCACCATGGTCGCCAAGCCGAGGATCCTCCTGCTGGACGAGCCGACGAGCGGGGTTTCGGCGCAGGAGAAGTTCGGCATCATGCAGATGGTGCTCGACGCGGTGCGCGCCGAAGGCGCCACCGTGCTCTTCGTCGAGCACGACATGGAAGTGGTGAGCCGCTTCGCGCAGCGCGTGCTCGCCTTCTACGACGGCCGCATCATCGCCGACGCGCCGCCTCAGGCCGCGCTGGCCGACGAGAATGTGCGCAAGTACGTCTCCGGCGCCCATGCTTAAGATCGAGCGCCTGAACGTATCCATTGCGGCGGTGCACGTCCTGCGCGATGTGTCGCTCGACCTCGCGCCCGGCTCCATGACGGGCCTCATCGGCAGGAACGGCGCCGGCAAGACGACGCTCATGAAGACGATCATGGGGATCCTCAGGGCCGCGAGCGGCTCGCTCACCTTCGACGGACGCGACCTGCGCAAGATCGCCACGCACGAGCGCGCGCTGCTCGGCATCGGCTACATGCCCGAGGACCGGCGCCTGATACCGGACCTCACCGTGGAGGAGAACATCATGGTGCCGGCCTGGGCCTGCCATACCACCCAGGCGCGCGAGCGGCTCGAGAAGGTCTATGGCTGGATACCGGAGCTGCGCGACATGGGGTACCGCAAGGGCCTCCAGCTTTCCGGCGGCCAGCAGAAGCTCGCCGCGCTCGCCCGCGCGCTCATGTGCGGCACGCGGCTTCTCCTTCTGGACGAGCCGTTCGAGGGCGTCGCCCCGGTGCTCGCCCAGCGCCTCGCGCAGGTGATCGGCAGCCTCAAACGCGAAGGCATGACCGTGGTCCTCACCGAGTCGGACGTGCAGCACTCCGAAAGCGTGGTCGATCGCGTGGTTCTGATCGACCGCGGCGCCATAGCGACCACTTAGAATCGGTTTCGACTCTCGTCCCCGCGCAGGCGGGGACCCAGTGTTCTAATTTCACCGTGGAAACCGATGTCCTCATCATAGGTGCGGGCGCCGCCGGCATGTACGCCGCGATTGCGGCCGCGCGCGCCGGAGCGAAGGTGCTGCTCGTCGATCGCAGCCTCATCGGCCGCGGCGGTGCCACGGTCATGGCGCAGATGACGGTCGCCGTCGCGGTGGGTGAGGAAGAGCCCGACCATTGGGAGCACCACCTCGCCGACACGCTGCAAGCCGGCCGCGGGCTGTGCGATCGCGCGCTGTCCCAGCTCCTCTGCGAAGACGGGCCGGAGTGCATCCGCGAGATGGATGCCTGGGGCATCGGCTGGGCGCGCAGGGACGGCCATCTCTCCCAGGTGCATGCCCCCGGCCATGACCGCAAGCGCTGCGTCTACGTCGACTTCCTCAACACCGGCCCGGCTGTTTCCAAGACGCTGCGCGCGCGCGTGCAGCGCATGCCGGAGATCCGGCGCGTCGGCGACCTGCTCGTCACCGACATCGCCTTGCGCGACGGCGTCTGCGTCGGGGCCCATGCGGTGCACGTCTCCACGGGGCGCGCGGTACCCATCGCCGCCAAGGCAACCGTCATCGCCACCGGCGGCCTGACGCGCCTTTACGCGCGGAACAGCGCCTCGATCAACATGGGCGGCGATGGCTATGCGCTTGCGCTGCGCGCGGGCGCCGAGCTGATCGACATGGAGTTCGTGCAGTTCTTCCCCATCGGCCACCTCGCGCCGCGGCTCGTCGGCATGGATCCGATCATGTGGGACCCGTTCCGCTACAAGCTGGGCGGGCGGCTGCTGAATTCCAGCCTGAAGGAGTTCCTGCCGGAGGAAGGCCGGTATACCTCGGCGCGCGACCTCGCCACCTACGCGATCCTCAAGGAAGTCGAAGCCGGGCGCGGCTCGCCGCATGGCGGCGCATGGCTCTCGTTCCAGCATTGCGGCGAGGCGGAGCTGCGCTCGGCGTTCGGCCCGGTCATCGATCGCCTGGCGGCGAACGGCATCGACCTCACGCGGCAGAACATCGAGGTGGCGCCGATCGCGCACTACCACATGGGGGGCATCCGCGCCGACACCGACATGCGCACGAGCGTGCCGCATCTCTTCGCCGCCGGAGAAGCGGTCGGCGGCGCGAACGGCGCGAACCGGCTGTCCGGCAATGCGATCACCGAGGCGGTGACATTCGGCCGCCGCGCGGGGGCGCGTGCCGCCGCGCTGGCCGCCAAGACCGCGATGCCCGCCGTTTCAGCCACGAGTGGAAATGGAAAGCGGCCAGACCTGAACCCCGCCGCCGCCATCGTCGAGCTGCAGCAGGTGATGAACCGCGACGCCGGGCCTTTGCGCACCGCGGCCGGCCTGCGGCGAGCGATAGCCCACATCGAGTCACTGCAGGTCGAGCTGCCGGCGCCGCGCGAGGGGCTCGATGCCGAGTGGGTGGATCTGCACGACCTCCGGAACATGCGTCTCGTCGCCGAATGCGTGACGCGCGCGGCGCTGGCGCGCACGGAAAGCCGCGGCGCGCACCAGCGCGACGATTTCCCGGACAGCGATGCCGGCTGGCAGCGGCGCCAGGCGATCCGGCTCGAAGGCAATACGTGCAAGCTAAGCTGAAAGTCTGGCGCGGGGACCCGGGCGCGGCGGGACGCTACGAGCGCTACGAGGTCCCGTTCGAGCAGGGACAGACGGTGCTCGACGGCCTGCGCTGGATTCGCGTGCATCGCGACCCGAGCCTCGCCATCCGCTTCTCGTGCATCAACGCGAACGCGTGCAAGGAATGCATGATCCAGGTCGACGGCAAGACGGTCTACGCGTGCACCACGCGGCTGGTCGATGGCGAGATGACGCTCGAGCCGCTGCGCAACAAGGCTCTCATCAAGGACCTCGTGACCGAGATCGCGCCGCCCGACGAGCGCGCCTAGAGCAGCCCGAGCTCGCTCGCCTGGATCTGGAGCGCCAGGTAGCGCGAGTAGATCCGGCACTGCGCGAAGCTGCCGGCGATGAACCACAGTGCCGGCTGCGGCGTGCGCTGGAACATGTTGCGCAGCTCTTGGCCCTCGCCGAAGCCCCAGATCGGACCCACGCGCCGCGCCGTCTCGTCGCCGAAGAGCCGGCGCACCAGCTCTTCCTGGCCTTGGTAGCCGGTGGCGAGGACGACGAGCTCAGCGCCCTCGAGCACTTCGCCGAGCTGGCCGAACTGCGCGAGGCGGATCTTCCCTTCGGCGATCAGCTCCGAGCAGCCGACGTTGAAGTAATAGCCGCCGCCCTTCGTCAGGTACATGAACTGCCAGCCGGTGCCTTCCTCGCCGTCGGTGAGGCGGAAGCCTTTGCGCTCCAGGCGCTGGAGCACCTCCTTGTCCAGTTCCTTCGCGTGCGCCGTGGCGAGCTGGTGCGTGCGCTTCGACACCGCGAGCGGCACGGACACGGTGATGAGGTCGCAGTCCTCGAGCGGCGGGCCTTCGCTGTAGAGGCCATAGACGAGCTGCGCGCTCGGGTCGCAGTTGATGATGAGCGTCGGGCTGCGCTGCACGATGGTGACGTGCGCGCCGGCCGAATGCAGGTCCTGCGCGATGTCGTGGCCGCTGGTGCCGGTGCCGATCACGACGGCGCGCTTGCCGCGCCACGGCTCTGCGTCCGCGTACTCGTGCGCGTGGACCACTTTGCCCTTGAAGCCGTCCAGCGCTGGAATGCGCGGCACGTTCGGGATGCCGCTCACGCCGGTCGCCATGACCACGTGCCGGGGATGCAGCACGCGTTTTTCTCCCTGCCGGTTCACCGTGACCGTCCAGCGCTTCGCTTGCTCGTCGTACGTGCCGCCGGCGAACTCCGTGCTCGTCCAGTAGTTGAGCTCCATGGCTTCCGCGTACGCCTCGAACCAGTTGGCGAGCTTGTCCTTCGGGATGTAGACGGGCCAGTTCGGCGGGAACGGCATGTACGGCAGGTGATTGACGTGCACCTGGTTGTGCAGCGTGAGCGCGTGGTAGCGCTTGCGCCAGTTGTCGCCCACGCGCGGCCAGCGATCCACGACCAGCGTGTCGACGTCGCGGCTCGTCAGCCGCGCGGCGATCGAGAGTCCCGCTTGGCCGCCGCCAACGACGAGCACGGCCGGTTCGCGATCGTCGTAGCGCGCGGCGGCTTTGCGCCGATCGAGCCAGTTGGGAGCCGAGAAATCGCGCGAGTACGCCGATCCTTCGGGGCGATGGCGCCCGATGTGCTCTTCATGTCCCTTCAGCTCGTGCAGCGCCGTAAGGAAAGTCCAGGCCTTCGGCTCATCGCCAACGAGGCGCAGCACGCCGTTCGCCTCGCCGATGGAGGTCTCGAAGCGAAACAGCGCTTCCAGGCACTTCGTCCCCGCCCGCGTAACTTGTCGCGGCGCGGTGCGATCGGGATCGGTGCGGAAGTTCGCCGGCCGCGTGCGCTCGGCGAACGACTGGATTCCCGTGGCGATCGCCTCGGCACCGCTCACGGTCTGAATCCGCCAGGTCAGCGCGAGCACGTCGCGCCAGTGGCTCTCGGCGGTGAAGAGCCCCTTGAGAAGCGAGCGGTCGCGCGTCCGCAGCGCGCTCTCGAAGCGCGCGAGCCACTGGTCGGCAACGCTCATCGGCGGCGGGCGATCCATAGGAGAACGAACGCAGTCAACGCGCTCAGGCAGATGATAGTGACGCCTAGCCTTCTTCCAACCCAAAGGCTCGCGAACCAGCGGTTGATCTCGTCGAAGACGACGGCGCTCTTGCCGCCGAAGCGCTCGAGCTGCCGCACGTACGTCTTGGATGTCGATGGATCGTAGGGATACGCGGTGTCGCCGACGATGATGTACCCGTCGGGCGGCGGCTCCTCCGCGGTGAAGTAGATCGTCGAGCCGGCGCCGAGGCCGATGGCGAGGATGAAAAGGGCCGCTATCTTCATAAGAAAAACGCCCCGGGGCTCGCGCCGCGGGGCGTTCTGACTGCTTCCAGGCAGCCGGCCGAGGCCGGACTCCCTTCTTAGGATTGCCCCCCGAAGCTGCGGGTGGATCCTCCGTTAGAGTCCTGCCGACCGGTGTTGCCTTGGGTTTCTCTCACGGGATCACCTCCTTTCAAAGTTGCCAGTCTTCACTATAGCAAACTAGTCAACCCCGACGCCGTATCGGGTAACGGCCGCCCCCCAGCGCTCGATCTCGTCCTGCAGGAACTTCGCCTGCTCGGCGGGCGGGATGGCGAGCACGCGGCCGCCATCCTTCTCGACGCGCGAGGTGAAATCCGGATCGCGCAGGATTTCGGCAACGCTGTTCCGCAGGAGCGACACCACGGGCTGCGGCGTGGCGGCGGGCGCGAACATCGCGAACCAGCTCTCGCCGACGAAGTCGACGCCGCTTTCCCGCAGCGTCGGCACGTTTTCCAGCTCGCGCGAGCGCGCGGCGGAGCTGACGGCATAAGCCTTCAGGCGGCCGGACTGCACGTGGTGCTTGACCGCCGACAGGTTGTCCATCATCAGGTCGACGCGGCCGGCGAGCATTTCCTGGTGCACCGCGGGCGCGGCCTTGAACGGCACGTGCACGAGGTCGAGGCCGAGGCTCTTCAGCAGGATGGTTCCCCACACGTGCTGCAGGGTGCCGAGGCCCGCGGAGCCGTAGGTCAGCTTGCCCGGGCGCTCCTTCGCGTAGGCGATGAATTCGCGCAGGTCGGCGGCGGGCAGGTCGGTCCGCGCGACGAGCGCGAACGGATAGGCGGAGAGATAGCCGATCGGCACGAAGTCGCGCAGCGGCTCGTAGGGCAGGTTCTTCACCAGCGCCTTGTTCATCACCATGTTGAAGATGCCGCCCATGAGGAGCGTGTATCCGTCGGGCGCCGCCTTGGCGACATACTCGGTGCCGACGATGCTGCCGGCGCCGGGGCGGTTCTCCACCACCACGCCCTGTTTCACCCGCTCGCTCATCTTTTGCGCCATGTGGCGTGCGAGGATGTCCGTGCCGCCGCCGGCGCCGATCGGCACCACGAGCTTGATCGGCCGCGCGGGATAATCCTGGGCCGGCGCGGCGGTCGCGAAGAGGAGCGCGAAAATGCAGAGGATGGGTCGCATCGTCCTTGTCCTGTTGGCCATGCTCAGTCTACAGGCGTGGGCGCAGTATCCGTCGCGGCCGGTTCGAGTCGTCGTGCCGGCGAGCCCGGGCGGGGCGAGCGACCTCGTCGCGCGCATCCTCGCGCCGTCGCTTGCCACCGAGCTCGGCCAGCCGTTCGTGGTGGAGAACCGGGTCACCTCGGGCGGGATCGTCGGCACGCAGCAGGTCGCCGAATCGCCGCCCGACGGGCATACGCTTCTTCTCACGTTCGATACTTTCGCCACCAACCCCTTCCTCTTCAAGCAGCTGAAATGGGACCCGCTGCGCGACTTCGCGCCGCTCACGCAGGTGTGCCGCTATCCGCAGGTGCTGGTCGTGCATCCGAGCCTGAACGTGAAGACGGTGAAGGAGTTCGTCGACCTCGCGAAGCAGAAGGGAGCGAGCCTGAACTACGGCTCCGCCGGCCCGGCGTCGTCGAGCCGGCTCGCGTATGAATTGTTCAAGGAAGTGGCCGGCATCGAGACGGTGCCGATCCACTACCGCGGCGGCGGGCCGGCGATGCAGGACCTGGTCTCGGGACAGGTGCAGGTGATGCTCATCCAGGGCGGCGGCACCATCGCGCAGCACGTGAAGAGCGGCAAGCTGACGGCGCTCGCCGTGAGCACGCCGATGCGCTCGAAGTTCTACCCGGACCTGCCGACCATCGCCGAGACCTATCCCGGCTTCGAGACGGAATCGTGGGTGGCGGTGTTCGCGCCGGCGGGGACGCCGAAGCCGGTGCTGGACCAGTTGCACGCCGCCCTGGTGAAGCTCCTCGGCGAGCCGGCCGTGCGCGAACGGCTGGAGGCGCAGAGCTGCGAGATCATCGGCGGCACCCCGGAAGAGCTGACCGGCCTCGTCAAGCGCGAGCAGGCTAAGTGGGGGCGCATCATTCGCGAAAAGCACATCACGGTGGACTGACATGGCCGAGCGCAAATACGCCGATCTGCACGAGCATCTGAAAGCGCTGGAGGCGGCCGGGCTGCTGATTACGGTCGAGCGCGCCATCAACAAGGACACCGAGATGCATCCGCTCGTGCGCTGGCAGTTCCGCGGCGGCATCGCCGAGAAGGATCGCAAGGCGTTCCTCTTCAGGAACGTCACCGACAGCAAGGGGCGCAAGTACGACATCCCGGTCGTCGTCGGCGCGCTCGCGGCGAGCCGCGAGATCTACCGCATCGGCATGGGCTGCCCGCTCGACAAGATCAACGAGACCTGGACTCGGGCGATCGCCCATCCCGTCCAACCCCGGGTGGTCGACAAGGCTCCATGTCAGGAGATGGAGGTCGAAGGGCTCGACCACCTCCCGGTGCCGATCTCCACGCCGGGCTGGGACATCGCCCCCTTCACCACGCTCTCGCAGTACATCACCCGGGACCCCGAGACCGGCGTGCAGAACATGGGGATCTATCGCGGGCAGCTGAAGGCGCCGAAGCGCCTGGGCATGAATCCGTCGCTCGAGCTGCGGCCCGGCATCTACACGCACTGGCAGAAGGCGAAGAAGAAGAAGCACAAGCTCGCCGCCGCGGTGATCCTGGGCGCGCCGCCGTGCGTGGCGTTCACTTCGGCGCAGAAGGTGCCGGAGGCCATCGACGAGCTGCATGTCGCGGGCGGCCTGGTCGGCTCGCCGATCAACGTGGTGAAGGCGAAGACGGTGGACCTCCTCGTGCCGGCGGAGGCCGAGGTGGTGGTCGAGGGCTGGATCGACACCGAGTACCTCGAGCCGGAAGCGCCGTTCGGGGAATCGCACGGCCACGTGAACCTGCAGGAGTACAACGCGTTCATGGAGGTCACCTGCATCACGCGGCGAAAGAACGCCATCCTCACGTCGATCATCTCGCAGGTCACGCCGAGCGAGTCGAGCCTCATCAAGCGCGTGGCGCTCGAGCCGCTTTTTACCCAGCACCTGCGCCAGGGGCTCGGCATCCAGGGCGTGAAGCGAGTGTCGATGCACGAGCCGCTCACCAACCTGCGCAAGGTGGTCGCCATCGTGGTGGACCGGGGGATGCCCAGAACCGAAGTGTGGCGCGCGCTCTATGGCGCCGCTTCGTGGAACCGCGCCGCAGGCAAGTACATCATCGCGGTGAACGAGGATATCGACCCGGACAATGCCGACGCGCTTCTCTGGGCGATGTCCTACCGCGCGAATCCGGCGCTCGACCTGCAGATCCTGCCGCATCGCGACCAGGGCCATGGGCCGCGCAGCCAGCGCAACGGCGGCGAGGACGCGTCGGTGCTGATCGACGCGACCATGAAGGAGAATTTCCCGCCGATCTCCCTGCCGAAGCGCGAGTACATGGAGCGCGCGCGCGAAATCTGGCAGGAGCTCGGGCTGCCCGCGCTCAAGCCCGAAACGCCGTGGTTCGGCTACTCGCTCGGCGAATGGTCCGACGAGCTCGACCAGGCGGCGCAGGCCGCCGTGCGCGGCGACTACTTCGAGTACGGCAAGAAGCTCGTCGAGCGGCGTCGCAAGGACGTCGGCATGAACACCGAAGTGCGCTCGCTCGGCCACGACAAGGACGAATCGGACGAATGAGACGCCTCATCGCTCTCGCTCTGCTCGCTGTCGCTTGCGCAGCGCAGGCCGACCTGCCGATGCGCGATGGCTTGCCGACGCTCGCGCCGATCCTCGAGAAAGTCACGCCCGCGGTGGTGAACATCGCCGTGCTGCAGAAGAGCCCGGAGGAGGAGAACCCGCTGATGCGGGATCCCTTCTTCCGCCGCTTCTTCGGCGTGCCGCAGCAATCGGAGCCGCAGATCGCCGCCGGCTCCGGCGTGATCGTCGATGCGAAGAACGGCTACGTGATCACCAACGCGCACGTGGTGAAGGACGCGCGCGAGATCCTCATCACGCTCAAGGACAATCGCCGCCTGCCGGCGAAGCTGGTCGGCTCGGATCCCGGCACCGACATCGCGGTGCTGAAGGTCGAGCCGAAGAACCTGGTCGAGGCAAAGTTCGGCGATTCCGACGCGATGCAGGTCGGCGACTTCGTGATGGCGATCGGCAACCCGTTCGGCATCGGCCAGACCGCGACCTCGGGCATCGTCTCGGCGCTGGGCCGCAGCGGCCTCTCGGTCGAAGGCTACGAGCACTTCATCCAGACCGACGCGCCGATCAACCCCGGCAACTCCGGCGGCGCGCTCATCAACCTGAAGGGCGAGCTGATCGGCATCAACTCGGCGATCATCGGCCCGGCCGGCGGCAACGTCGGCATCGGCTTCGCCGTGCCGTCGGTGATGGCGAAGGCGGTGATGGACCAGCTGGTGCGCTTCGGCGAGGTCCGGCGCGGCCGGCTCGGCATCGCGATGAGCAACGCCACCGGCGTGGAGGGCGCGCAGATCGCGGAAGTCGAGCCCGATTCGCCCGCGGCGCGGGCCGGACTGCGCAAGGGCGACGTCGTGACCGCATTGAACGGCCATCCCGTGCGCGGCTCGGCCGAGCTGCGCGCGCGCCTCGGCGTCGTGCCGGCCGGCGAGACGGTGGAGCTCAAGGTCCAGCGCGGCAAGGAAACGCAGATGATCAAGGCGCGCATCGCGGAAGTGGACAAGGGCAAGACGGCCGGCGCCCAGTCGCTGCCCGAGCTCGCCGGCGCGTCGCTCACGGAAGTGGAGGCCGGAAAGAACCGCGCCGTCGGCGTGGCCGACGTCGAGACGGGCTCGCCCGCCTTCAACCACGGCATCCGGCCGGGCGACATCATCATCGGCGTCAACCAGCGGCGCGTGACGAACGTTCAGGAGCTCTCAAAGGCGCTCCGCCAGCGCGGCCGGCTTGCGCTCAATGTCGTGCGCGGCGACTTCGCGCTGACCATCCAGCTGCGCTGACTATTCTTTTGTTCTAGCCAGCTTCTTGACGTCGGGAAGGCGCCGCAGCGAGCGCATGACGCGCGCGAGGTGCTGGCGGTTGGCGACCTCGACGACGAAGTGCATGGTGGTGAAGAGAGCGCGATCCTCTTCCGTGCTGATGGCGTCGATGTTGGAGCCGGCCTCGGCAATCTGGGAGGCCACGCGCGCGAGCACGCCGCGCTGGTTCTCGACCGTCACGTCGATCGCCGCCTGGAAGAGGCGCGTGGTGCGCGGGTCCCATTCGACGTCGATCCACTGGTCGGGCTCGTTCTTGCGCGAGCGCGCGATGCTCGCGCAGTCCGACTGGTGCACGACGAGCCCCTGGCCCTTCTTGATCGAGCCGACGATGGCGTCGCCCGGGATCGGCCGGCAGCAGGTGGCGAGCTGCACCGCCATGCCTTCCGTGCCGCGGATCGTGATGGCGCTCTTCGCTTCGTCGCTCGTCTCCGTGCGCTTCAGCAGCCGGCGCGCCACGACCGCGGGCAGGCGCTTGCCGAGGCCGATATCGGCCAGCAGCTCTTCCTTCGAGCGGGCGCCGCCGTCGCGCACGACGCGCTCCCAGCTCGCGTCGTCGACGTCGGCGATGGAGGCCTTCAGCGCGCGCAGCGCCTGGTCGATGAGCCGCTCGCCGAGCCCGGCCGATTCCTCGTACTGCATGGTCTTCAGGAAGTGGCGGATGTTCGAGCGCGCCTTGCCGGTGCGCACGTACTGCAGCCAGCCGGGATTCGGCTTCGCGTGGCTCGCGGTGATGATCTCGACGCGGTCGCCGTTGCGCAGCTCGGTCCTTAGAGGCACGAGCTCGCCGTTCACCTTGGCCGCGACCGTGCGATTACCGATGTCGGTGTGCACCATGTAGGCGAAGTCCACCGTGGTCGCGCCCCGCGGCAGCGACAGAATGCGGCCCTTCGGCGTGAAGACGTAGACCTCGTCCGGGAAGAGGTCCACCTTGACGTGCTCGAGGAATTCCTGCGGGTCGCCGGACTGGTTCTGGATCTCGAGCAGCGACTGCAGCCAGCGGTGGGTCTGCTTCTGCAGCTCGGAGAGCTTCTCGGTGTCGTCCTTGTAGAGCCAGTGCGAGGCGACGCCCGATTCGGCGAGGCGGTGCATCTGGTCGGTGCGCACCTGCACCTCGACCGGCACGCCGTACGGTCCGATCAGGTCCGTGTGGATCGACTGGTAGCCGTTCGCCTTCGGGATGGCGATGTAGTCCTTGAACTTGCCCGGGATCGGCTTGTACAGCCCGTGCAGCGCGCCCATCGCGAGATAGCAGGTCGGCACGTCCTTGACGATGACGCGCAGGCCGAAGATGTCGTGCACCTCGGAGAAGGTCAGGTGCTTCTCGATCATCTTGCGGTAGGTGGAATAGACATGCTTCTCGCGGCCATAGACGGTGGCCTCGATGCCGCTGTCGGCGAGCTTCTTCTTCACCGCATCCAGCGTGCGCGTGATCATCTCGCGGCGGTTGCCGCGCGCGTTCTTCGTCGCCTTGGCTAGCACGCGGTAGCGCATCGGGTAGAGATGCGAGAAGGCGAGCTCCTGCAGCTCGTGATAGAGCCCGTTCAGCCCGAGGCGATTCGCGATCGGCGCATAGATCTCCATCGTTTCCCGGGCCACCCTTCTCCTCTTGGCGGGAGAAACGGCCCCGAGCGTGCGCATGTTGTGCAGCCGGTCGGCGAGCTTGATCAGGATGACGCGCACGTCGCGCGCCATCGCGAGCAGCATCTTGCGGAAGTTCTCCGCCTGCACGTGCTCGGCGGACTGGAACTCGATGCGGTCGAGCTTCGACACGCCGTCGACGAGATCGGCGACCGGCTTGCCGAAGGTGTCGGAGATCTCGTCCTTCGTCACCGCGGTGTCCTCGGTCACGTCGTGCAGCAGCGCGGCCATCAGCGTCTGGCCGTCGAGGTGCCAGTCGGCGAGGATTTCCGCGACCGCCAGCGGATGCGAGATGTACGGCTCGCCGGACTGCCGCGTCTGCCCGGCGTGCGCTGCCTCCGAGAACCGGTAGGCGTCTTCCAGCCGCGCGACGTCCTTCGGCTTCAGGTAGCTGAAGCGGTCGGACTCGCGGAGGACGGGGGCAGCAGCCGCCATGGGTTCAGGTTACCCCACGAGCGGGAAAGGCGTTACAGGCTGGGCGTCGAAGGCGTCATGGCGTTGCGCTTGAGGACTTCGGTGCCGATCTTGCCGTTCGCGATTTCGCGCAGCGCGATGACGGTCGCCTTGTCGCGGTTCGGCTCGACCAGCGGGCTCGCGCCGGCGCCGAGCTGCCGCGCGCGGTAGGTCGCGGCCAGCGTGAGCTGGAAGCGGTTGCTGATTCTCTTCAGGCAATCGTCGACGGTAATGCGGGCCATGAGAAAAACTTTCAGGTGTTGGCGCGCTCGCGCCGGATGATGCTGGCAAGCTCGCGCCGTGCGGTTTCGAAGTCTTTGTTAATTATAGCGTATTTGAACTCGCCGGCGTGTGACAGCTCCTCGCGCGCGTTCTGCACCCTTTGGCGGATGACTTCGTCCGCATCCTGCCCGCGGGAGCGCATGCGCCGCTCGAGCTCCTCGACGGACGGGGGCAAGATGAAGATGCCGATGCAGCCGGGATAGAGCCGGCGCACCTGCTGCGCGCCCTGCCAGTCGATTTCCAGGATCAGGTCGTCGCCGCGCTTGACCGCGTCGAGGATCACCTGCTTGCCGGTGCCGTAGTGATTGCCGTGGACCTCGGCGCTCTCCAGGAACTCGCCTCGTTCGCGCATGGCGAGGAACGTCTTCTTGTCCACGAAGTGGTAGTCGACGCCGTCCTTCTCTCCCGGCCGCGGATGGCGCGTCGTATAGGAGATCGAGATCTTGAGCGTCGGGTCGTCCCGCATGACTGCGTCGATGAGCGAGGTCTTGCCGGCCCCGGAAGGGGCCGTGATGACGAACAGCCGCCCGGTCATTCGATGTTCTGCACCTGCTCGCGCACCTGCTCGACGAGGAGCTTGAGCTCCAGGGCACAGTCGGTGATTTCCTGGCTCGCGGCCTTGGAGGCCAGCGTATTGGCCTCGCGGTTGAGCTCCTGGGCGATGAAGTCCAGGCGCTTGCCGGCCGCGCCGCCTTTCTGGAGGTTGCGGTCGACCTCGTCGAGGTGCGCGCGCAGGCGCGTCAGCTCCTCGTCCACGTCGACCTTGGCGGCGAAGATGGCGAGCTCGGTGCGCACCCGGTCGTCGTCGTTCGCTCCCAGCGCCTCGCGCAACTTCTCGGAAAGCTTCGCCTGGTAGGCCGCGATCGACTGCGGCACGAGGGGCGCCGCCTGCTCGATGCGCCGGCGCATGGCGGCGACGCGCTCGCCGATCGCGGCGGCGAGCTTCGTGCCTTCGCGCCGGCGCGACGCGACCAGCTCGTCCAGCGCCTTGCGGCAAAGATCGGCGGCCAGCGCCCGAGTTGCCTCTTCGTCCGCTTTCGGCTCGGCGACCACGCCGGGCCAGCGCAGCACGTCGGCGACGCGCAGCGGCGCGGCCTGCGGTAGCGTTTTCTGTACTTGCGCCGCCAGCTCCTTAAGGCGCTCGAGCGCCTCGGGATTCAGGCGCTCGACCGCGAGGACCCGGGCGTTTTCGTTGAGATAGACGCGGCAATCGAGCTTGCCGCGCGAAACGCGCGCCACGATCAGCTCTCGCAGCACGGGCTCGAGGCCGCGCAAGTCGTCCGCGATGCGAAACTGCAGGTCGAGGAAGCGGGCGTTGACGGAGCGCAGCTCGATGGAGAGCGTGCCGCGCGCGCCGTCGGGCGGAAGCGCCGCCGAGGCCGACGCGTAGCCCGTCATGCTGTGGATCATTCGTTATCATAGGAGGAGATGGCTTCCCAAGCCAATCAAGCGCTTCCCGCGGGCACGCGCGTGGAGAATTACCGGATCGTTAGCACGCTGGCGTCCGGCGGATTCTCCACGGTGTATCTCGCGCACGACGAGAAAGAGACGCCGGTCGTCATCAAGGAATACCTGCCGTCGACGCTCGCCGTGCGCACCGACGGTTCGGCCGCGCCGAAGGTCGCGCCGGCGGATGCCGCCAAGTTCCTGTACGGGGTGAAGTGCTTCTTCGAGGAAGGGCGCGCGCTCGCCAAGCTGTCGCACCCCAACGTGGTGAGGGTGCTGAATTTTTTCCGCGCCAACGAGACGGTCTACATCGTCATGCGGTACGAGAAGGGCCGCTCGCTCCAGCTCCATATCCAGAACCGCGTCGGCATGCCGGACGAAGTCTGGGTGCGCTCCACCTTCGCCGAGCTCCTGAACGGCTTGCGGGAAGTGCACCGGAACAAGCTCCTGCACCTCGATATCAAGCCGGCTAATGTGTTCCTGCGCACGGACGGCTCGCCGCTGCTCATCGACTTCGGCGCCGCCCGGCAGACCCTCGCCGGCGCCGGCACCCAGCTCGCGCCCACCTATACGCCCGGATTCGCCGCGCCCGAGCAGTACGCGCGCAGCGGCGAGCTCGGCCCGTGGACCGACATCTACTCGATCGGCGCCACGGTCTACTCCTGCCTCGCCGGCGCGGCGCCGCAGCCGGCGCACGAGCGGCTGAAGAAGGACGAGCTCGCCCCCGCCCGCAAGCGCTGGTCCGAGCAGTATTCGCGCGTGCTCCTCGACATCATCGACTGGTGCCTGCGGCTCGACCACCTCGAGCGGCCGCAGAGCGTGCTCGCGCTGCAGAAGGCGCTGCTCGGCGAGAAGGAGCCGGAGCGCAAGTCGTCCGCGCTTTTCGGGTTGCTGAAACGCAAGGCATGAACTTCGCCATCGCCCAGGGCACGCGCATCGGCGGCCGGCGCGTCAACCAGGACCGCATCGGCCACTGGTCGACGTCGAAATGCCTGCTGATGGCGGTGGCCGACGGCCTCGGCGGCCACCCGAACGGCGAAGTGGCGGCCGAGATCGCCGTCCAGATCCTCGGCATGGCGTTCGAGCGCGAGGCGCGTCCGAGGATCTCCGATCCGCATGCCTTCCTCTTCCGCGCCATCGGCGCGGCGCACGCCGCCATCCTGCGCGAGGCGGAGCGGCGCGAGCTCTCCGACACGCCGCGCACCGTGCTCGTCGCCTCCGTGATCCAGGATGGCATGGCCTATTGGACGCACGTGGGCGACAGCCGCCTCTATCTCGTGCGAAACGGCCGCATCCTGCATCGCACGCGCGACCATACGGTGGTGCAGGAGCTGGTCGATTCCGGCCGCATCCGCGAGGAGGCGGCGCTCTCGCACCCCGAGCGCAACCGCCTGCTGCAGTGCCTCGGCGGCTTCGCCGCGCCGCGGCCCGATCCGACGACGAGCACGCGGCTCGCGCGGAACGACATCGTGCTGCTTTGCTCCGACGGCTTCTGGAATCCCCTCACGCAGCGGCAGCTTCTGCATGCCCTCATGACGCGCGAGCTGCCCGCGGCGGTCGCGGAGCTGGCCGAGCTGGCGGAGCGGCGCGCGGGCCCGTCGAGCGACAACGTTTCCGTCGTCGCCATGAGCTGGGGCGAAGGCGAAGCCGCGGGCGCGACCGGCGCCGAGCCGGAGGTCGAGCACACCCAGGTGCAGGATCTCACCGCGACCGACCTCGACTACCTGCGGGTGTCGGACGAGGACATCGAGAAGGCCATCGAGGAGCTGAAGGCCGCCCTGAAAAAAAGCGCGCAATGAGACCTTCGGGAAGGAAACCGGACGAGCTTCGCGCCGTGCGCATCCAGCGCGGCTTCACCCGTCATGCCGAGGGCTCGGTGCTGGTCGAATTCGGCGATACGCGCGTGCTGTGCACCGCTTCGGTGGAGGAGCGCGTGCCGCCTTTCCTCAAGGACACCGGGCGCGGCTGGGTCACCGCCGAGTACGGCATGCTGCCGCGCTCGACGAACACGCGCACGGACCGCGAGGCGGCGCGCGGCAAGCAAAGCGGGCGCACGCAGGAGATCCAGCGGCTGATCGGACGCTCGCTGCGCGCGGTCGTCGATCTCGGCGGCCTTGGCCCACGCTCCATCCACCTCGACTGCGATGTGCTGCAGGCGGACGGCGGCACGCGCACCGCCGCCATCACCGGCTCGTTCGTCGCCCTGCATGACGCCGTCGCCTGGCTGCAGAAGAAAAAGCTGCTGCGCGAGAGCCCGGTGCGCGATTTCGTCGCCGCGGTCTCGGTGGGGGTCTACCAGGGCGCGCCGGTCCTCGACCTCGACTACGCCGAGGATTCGGCGTGCGGCTGCGACATGAACGTGGTGATGACGGGAGCCGGCAACTTCGTCGAGGTGCAGGGCACCGCCGAAGGGGCCGCCTTCGGACGAGCCGAGCTCGACAGGCTCATCGGCCTCGCCGAGCGCGGCATCCGACAGCTCATCGGCGAGCAGAAGAAGGCGCTTGGCCTCGGCTGAACTGGTCGACTACTACCGCCGTCGGGCGGGAGAGTACGAGGCTATCTATGCCAAACCCGAGCGCCAAGCCGATCTCGCGCGGTTGCGGCAGCGAATCCCGCAGCGCCTCGCCGGCCGGCGCGTCCTGGAAGTCGCCTGCGGCACCGGCTACTGGACCGTGCTGGTCGCCCGCACGGCCACGAGCATCGTGGCCACGGACCTCGCCGAAGAGCCGATGCGCATTGCGCAGTCCAAGGACTATGCGGGCCGCGACGTGCGCTTCGAGCTGGCCGACGCCTACGCCCTTGCCTCGGCGCTCGGCACCTTCGACGGCGCCCTCGCCATCTTCTGGTGGTCGCACATCCCGTTGTCCCGCATCGACGCTTTCCTGGGATCGCTGCATGCCCGGCTAGAATCCGGCGCGCGTGTCGTGATGATGGACAACCGCTACATCGACGGCTCGAGCACGCCGCTCGCCGAGCGCGATGCCGAGGGAAATACCTACCAAAGGCGCCGTCTCGCCGACGGCAGCGAGAACCGGGTGCTGAAGAACTTCCCCGCCGAAGCGGACCTGCGGGCCAGCCTGGCGCCGCACGCCCGCGCATTCCGCTACGAGGTCCTCGAGTACTACTGGCTGGCGGAGTACGAGCTCAGGTGAGGCTCGTGCTCGCGACGAATAACCCCGGCAAGGTGCGCGAAATCCAGGCGATGCTGGGTGCGCGCTTCGAGGTGGTGCCCCAGTCGTCGCTCGCCATCCCGGAGGCGGAGGAGCCGCACGCCACTTTCGTGGAGAACGCGCTGGCCAAGGCGCGCCATGCAAGCCGCGCGGCCAGGCTGCCGGCGTTCGCGGACGACTCCGGTCTGTGCGTCGACGCGCTCGGCGGCGAGCCGGGCGTTCATTCGGCGTACTACGCCGGCCACGAAGGCTCGCGGGAGGAACGCGACGCGCGCAACAACGCCAAGCTGCTGGCCAACCTCGGGGAGAGTCGCGGCGCACATTACGTCTGCCTGATGGTCTTTGTGCGCCACGCGGACGACCCGCGGCCGCTGATCGCCGAGGGCGTGTGGCACGGCGAGATCGCGCGCGCGCCGCGCGGCTCGAACGGCTTCGGCTACGACCCGCTCTTCCTCCTGCCCAAGCTCGGCAGGACGGCGGCCGAGCTCGATCCTGGCGAGAAGAACCGGATCAGCCATCGCGCGCTTGCTCTCGAGCGATTGATCGCCGCCGTGGATGCAAATTAGGATCCCACGCCTGGTCGCCTATGTTCTCTTGACCATCGGCATAGCGGCCGGGGTCGGGGCGATCCACACGAATGTCGTTCCGGTTCCGCAATATCTCTTCGTCGCCACGCTCATCCTGACCTTCGCCACGCTGGCGGCGCTGCTCTTTTCGCTGGTCTACGTGCCGCTGCGCAACCGGGCCTCGTACCTGCTGCTGCCGTACGCGGTGGCGGTCGGCTTGTTCGTCATTGCTGCCGTTCGCCTGGCGTCGACGAGCTTCGCCCATGGCGACGAGATCTACAGCTGGAACATGTGGGCCGTGCAGCACTATTTGCGCCAGGCAGCCGATTATTGGTACACCCTGGCCGCGTACCCGCAGCTCCTGCCCTATTGGATCGCATCCATCTACGGCGCTCTCGGGACGGACGTGATTCATGCCGTGCCCCGCTTTTTCGCCGCCATCCCGACACTGGTATTTTTCCTGGCGATTCTCGGTTCGGGGGAGATCCGCTCCTGGCGCATGGCGGCGCTCGCTTCTTTCATTGCGATCTGTGTCTGGGGACCGCTGCTGATGCGCGACCAGCTGCCGACGGCGCTGGCCGATCCGCTGATGACGGCGTTCTTCCTCGCTTCGGTCGCGCTGCTCATCGCCTACGAGCGGCAGCCACGAAGCTTGCTGCCATTGGGCCTTGCCGCCGCCTGCGCGGTCATGGCCTGCTTCACGAAGCAGCCGGCCCTCCTGTGGGGCTGCCTCGCGCTGCCTCTGGTCGTGGCCGTCGGCTGTTTCTTCCGCGGCTGGCCCAAGCGTGCACTCGTCCTAGGCGTGGGCGCTGCCGTGCTCTCCATGAGCTGGCCTCTCCTGATCGCGCCGCATTTCGCCGACAACCCCGGCGTCATCCAGCGGTCGATCGAGACCCGCTCCTACCTGGATCAGCTCGGCTATTCAGCGACGAAATACCTGGTGCAGAAGCCCGGCCTGCTGGTCCTTTTCGCCGCGAGCGCGATAGCCGCGTGGCGCCATTGGCTGCTACGGCTGCTCTGGATGACCGCGCTCCTGCCGATGCTCATCGCGTGGTTCCTGTTCGGCTCCTACAACCTGCGCCTCGGCATGCACGTCATTGGCCTCGCCGCGCTGCTGCTGGTCGCCGCCATCGCATCGCCGAACCGCGGCTCGCGCGATGCCCCGACACCGAGCGCGCCGGCGAAGCCGATCCGGGCAGTGACGATAGCCATATTGGCGACGCTCGCGGTTTTCGCGATATCGGCAATCGGCGCCTGGAAAATGGCGGCGGCAAAGGGGACCGACCTTGCCGACGGCAACCGGACGACGTTTCGCACGCAGTTCGGGCCGGGGTCCGAGCGCGTCTTCGACCAGCTCGTGCGCTCCAACGCCCGCGTCTGGACGACCAGCAACTATTCCTATGGCGTTTTGTTCGGGCGCATGACGGTCGGCCGCCCTGCCTACCGCGCCCATCCCTACGGCATGTCCGACCTCGTCGCGGAGCTGAAATCCTTCGGCGCCGAATACGCTATCTATTCCGGTACGCGGCCCAACGGCCCGGCGTCCGAGCTTCTGAAGGAGCTGGCGGCGAAGTGCCCTCAATCGTTGCCGCCTTTCCTTGCGGGCGACACGGAAGGCGGAGGATTTATCCTCTACAAGGTGGAACTGTCGACCTTGGGCGCGGAGGGCTGCAAGTGACCCCGTTGGAGGATCGTCCGCCCTACACGCAAAAGGTCACGGTGTAACGTTCAGGCATGCGCCTTGACCCATTGCGGGGTCCCTCGACGCCTCGCTTCGAGCAACTGCCGCCGCTCTCGCTGTATGTGCACATCCCCTGGTGCGTGCGCAAATGCCCGTACTGCGACTTCAACTCGCACGAGCGCACGGGTGCGCTTCCGGAGCGCGAGTACGTCGAGAAGCTGCTGAGCGACCTGGAGGCGCTGCTGCCTTCGGTCTGGGGCCGGCGCCTCATCAGCGTGTTCATCGGTGGCGGCACGCCGAGCCTCTTCTCGCCGGAAGCGATCGACGAGCTGCTCGCTGGAGTGCGCGCGCGTCTGCCGCTCGAGCCGGGCGCCGAGATCACGCTGGAAGCGAATCCGGGCACGGTGGAAGCGGCGCGCTTCCGCGGCTTCCGCGACGCCGGCGTGAATCGCATCTCGCTCGGCGTGCAGAGCTTCGACGACGCCATGCTCTCGGCGCTCGGCCGCATCCATTCCGCCGCCGAAGCGCGCCGCGGGGTCGAGGCCGCGCTCGCGAGCTTCGACAACGTGAACCTCGACCTCATGTACGGCTTGCCCGGCCAGACGCTGGACATGGCGCGCGCCGACATCGCCGCCGGCATCGCGTGCGGCACACCGCACCTCTCGGCGTACCAGCTCACCATCGAGCCGAACACGGTCTTCTACAGCCGCCCGCCCAAGCTGCCGGAGCACGACGACGCGGCCGACATGCAGCTCGCGGTGGAGGAGGCGCTTGGCGCCGCGGGCTTCGAGCACTACGAGACATCGGCCTTCGCGCGCCCGGGACGCCGGTGCAGGCACAACCTGAACTACTGGGAGTTCGGCGATTACCTCGGCATTGGTGCGGGCGCGCACGGCAAGATCACCTTTCCCGATCGCGTCACGCGCCACGAACGCATCAAGGGGCCACGCGATTACCTGAGCGCAGCGGCGACCATCGCCCGGGAGGGTACCGTCGATCCGGCGGAGCTGCCCTTCGAGTTCATGCTGAACGCGCTGCGCCTGGTCGAGGGCTTTCCCGTCGCGCTGTTCAGCGAGCGCACCGGGCTGCCGGTCATCACCGTGCAGCGCCCGCTCGCCGAGGCCGAAGCGAAGGGCCTGATCGAGCGCGACGTGCGGACGCTGAAGCCCAGCGAGCGGGGGCGCCTCTTCCTCAACGAGCTGCTGGGGCTTTTCGTCGGCGGAAATACAGGTCGCGGATCGGGTGTCCGAGTCGCTGGCCCCGCGACTCGAACTTCGTAGTCGGCCGCTCGGCGAAGCCGCGCTGCGCGGGCTCGAGCAGCGGCTCGGCGCGGAACACGGCGTTCATCTGCTCCGCGTAGTCCGGCCAGTCGGTCGCCGCGTGGAGGATGCCGCCTGGCGCGAGCTTGCGCGCCATGAGCGCCGCGATCTCCTCGCGCACCAGACGCCGCTTGTGATGGCGCTTCTTCGGCCACGGGTCGGGGAAGAAGAGATGGATCGCCGCGAGGCTCTCGTCCGCGATCATCTGGCTTAGCACCTCGACCGCGTCATGGCGCACGACGCGCAGGTTGGCCAGGCCCTGCGCCTCGGCCCGGTTGAGCAGGCTGCCGATGCCCGGGCCGTGCACTTCGACGGCGACGAAATCGGCGTCCGGCCGCGCCGCCGCGATGGCGGCCGTGGTCTCCCCCATGCCGGAGCCGATTTCGAGCACCAGCGGGCGCGGGGAACGCAGCGGCTCGCCGAACGGCACGCCGTACTTCGGGTAAAGCTCGTCGAGCGCCCGCTGCTGCGCGGCCGTCATGCGGCCCTGGCGCAGAACATAACTGCGGATCGGCCGGCTCAAGCGGCCTTGGAGGAGATCGTCCCTTCGGTGGGCGAGGACGGCGACGCCGAGTAGAGCTTCTTCGGCATGCGGCCGGCGAGGAACGCTTCGCGTCCGGCTTCGACCGCCTTCTTCATCGCCTTCGCCATCAGCACCGGATTGCGCGCGGCGGCCACCGCCGTATTCATCAGCACGCCGTCGCAGCCGAGCTCCATCGCCACCGCCGCGTCCGACGCCGTGCCGACGCCGGCGTCGACGATCACCGGCACCTTGATCTTGCCGATGATGAGCTGCAGGTTCCACGGATTGAGGATGCCCATGCCCGAGCCGATGAGCGAGGCGAGCGGCATGATGGCGACGCAGCCCGCGTCCTGCAGCATCTGCGCCTGGATCGGGTCGTCGGAGCAGTACACCATCACCTTGAAGCCATCCTTGATGAGCTCGCCCGCCGCCTTCAACGTCTCCGGCATGTTCGGGTACAGCGTGTGCGGATCGCCGAGCACCTCGAGCTTGACGAGGTCATGCCCGTCGAGCAGCTCGCGCGCAAGGCGCAGCGTGCGCACCGCGTCCTGCGCGTTGTAGCAGCCGGCGGTGTTCGGCAGATAGGTGAACCTGGACGGCGGCACGGCGTCGAGCAGGCTCGGCTCGTTGCGGTTCTGGCCGATGTTGGTGCGGCGGATGGCGACGGTGACGATCTGCGCGCCGGAGGCCTCGACCGCTTCTCGCGTCTGCGCGAAATCCTTGTACTTGCCGGTGCCGATCAGCAGGCGCGAGCTGTACGTCTTGCCGGCAATTACGAGTGCGTCGCTCATCAGCCGCCTCCTACCGCGACGACGATCTCGAGCTGGTCGCCGTCGCCGATCAACGTACGCGCATGGGCGCTCTTCGGCACGATCTCGCCGTTGCGCTCCACAGCGACTTTCTTGCCCTTCATGGCGAGCCGCTCGAGCAGGGCCGCGACGTCGAGGGGGGCATCGAAGCGCTGCGCCGCGCCGTTGACTGTCACCTGGATCATCACGGCGATTTTACAATGGCACCCGGATGAAAACGGCGCTCGCCCTTCTGGCGATGATCGCCGGCCTTGCCATCGCGCAGGGGCCGGAACAAGGCGTGGCGGTCCAGCTCATCGACGACCGTTTCGTCCCCGACAAGCTGGTGTTCCGCCACGGCGTCGAATACCGGCTGGCGCTCAGGAACGACGGCAAGGAAATGCACGAATTCACCGCCCCGGAGTTCTTCAAGGCGGTGGAGATCCGCAACCCGGAGGTGCTGGAGCGCACGGTGCCGGAGGTGCTGCTGCAGCCCGGCGAGCGCAAGGAGCTGCGCTTTGTCGCCCGCCAGCCGGGCCGCTATCCCCTCACCTGCGCCGACCACGACTGGGACGGCATGGTCGGCGAGATCATCGTGGAGTGACCCGCCCGTATAAAATCCGCCCGACGCGGGTGTAGTTCAATGGCAGAACGGCAGCTTCCCAAGCTGCATACGAGGGTTCGATTCCCTTCACCCGCTCCAGCCGATTACTTCACCCTCATTTCACTGTTTGGACGAGCGCCAGCAGCCCTTTCAGCAATGCCGTCGGGCTGGGCGGGCAGCCGGGAATATGCAGGTCGACCGGCACGACCTTCGCCACACCCCCGACCACGGCCGGGCTTTCGGCGAAGACGCCGCCGTCGCGCGCGCAATCGCCGACGGCGACCACCCATTTCGGCGCGGGCGTCGCGCGGTAAGTGCGCTCCAGCGCCTCGCGCATGTTGTTCGTCACCGGACCGGTGACGAAGAGGACATCGGCGTGGCGCGGCGAGGCGACGAAGCGCAGCCCGAAGCGCTCGAGGTCGTAGAGGACGTTGTTGAGCGCGTGGATCTCGAGCTCGCAGCCGTTGCACGAGCCGGCATCGACTTCGCGGATCGAAAGCGTGCGACCGAGGCGCGCGCGCGAGGCCTCACCCAGGCGTTGCGCCAGCTCGCTTAGGCCCGCTTCATCCGGCGCGGGCGCCGGCTCGGTGAGCGGGCCGCGGACGATGTTCCTGAGGAAAATGCGGCGCATGGCTACAGGTCGTGGCCGGAATACGAGCAGTTGAACGACTTATTGCAGATCGGGAAATCGGCGATGATGTTTCCCTCGATCGCCGCCTCGAGGAGCGGCCACTGGAACCACGACGGATCGCGCAGGTGCGCGCGCTCGACGCGGCCATCGGCGCCGAGGCGCACCCACGCGAAGATGTCGCCGCGGAAGCCCTCGACGAGCGCAATGCCTTCGCCGCCCTTCGCCGGCAGCGACACGGAATGCGGGCCGCCCGGCAGCGCGGCGAGGATCTGCTCGACGAGCCGCAGGCTCTGCTCGACTTCCTGGATGCGGATCCACACGCGCGCGTTGACGTCGCCCGACTGGACGGTCGGCACCTCGAACTGCAGCCGGTCATAAGGCGCGTAGCCGGGGGAACGGCGCGCGTCGAACACCCGCCCGGAGGCACGACCGACGTAGCCGCCGGCCGCGTACTGGCGGGCGAGTGCCGTTGACAGCACGCCGGTGGAAACCGTGCGGTCCTTGAGCGACGCGGTGTCCTCGTACAGTTCAACGAGCGGCGGGAACTCCTTGCGCAAGAAGGCGACGAGCGCCTGCAGGCGCTCGACGCCGTTCGTCGAAAGATCGGACCGCACGCCGCCGGGGATGACGCGATCCATGAGGAGCCGGTGGCCGAAGCAAGCGTGCGCCGTGCGCAGCAC